>CEWA01097960.1_pt1 | contig 14545 bp, 28 predicted proteins | sample 530361 | NCBI WGS metagenome assembly CEWA01 (sample SAMEA2620000, study PRJEB7988) | marine metagenome | biome: marine biome (ENVO:00000447); feature: surface water layer (ENVO:00002042); material: "saline water (ENVO:00002010), including plankton (ENVO:xxxxxxxx)" | depth 5 m
TGTTGCTTCTGGATAAAAAGTTAAGTACAGCCATACTGTCTGCGCCACCTGAGACTGCTACTGCTACTTTGTTAGGAATACTTCCCAAAACACTAATCATAATGCGCCCTCTTTGGGTTGCTTCTACTATATAGCCGATGAAGAAAATGAGTTAATTTTTTTAATGAAGAGAGCCGTCATTTGGGTTAAATCCACCCCCGCCTGTCGTAAGAATACAGGACAGTATTTTCTCACAGGCTTCAAGCCTTGAGGATTCTGCCTTTAACTCTTTTTCTGCAAAGAGTTGTTTCTGATGAACAAGAGAAAGCTCTCTACTTAGATTCTTAAACCTTTCATCTATTGTATTTGAACTTAGCTGTTTTCTCAATATACTTAGAAAGTATATATTTACAAAAGATAAAGCTAAGGATATGAATAGTATTGCTGTTGAAATTATATCTATATACATGATTATTTTATAAAATTATTCAAAAGGCGCTTAACCTCTATAACTCCTTCGTCATCAAGTTCTTCATATATGATACTAGCAAGGTCTTTTTTAAACTTGTTATTAGTCAAGTTTTTAGATATTTCAGACTTTATCGCCAATAAGCTTTCTGAGTATTCGTCTGAAGTATTATACTTATACCTATCACTCTCTTTGGCTATGCCGTTTCCATATAGCTTTTCTATCATTGCATCTATGCTTAATGACTCTTCGACCATATCTAGCTCATAAAGCTCATTGGATAAATTTATTAAATCTGATAGCATTTACTTCTCATTCTATTATTTCTTAAGGCATTACAACAAAGTTTGAATTCACTACTTTATTTCAAAAGAATAGTAGAACAAAATTATGTGTAATAACGAAAAAAAATCAATGAATATTATAGAGAAAACACTGCCAGCCGCACTAGGTCTAATGGTATTTTTATTTTTTAGTTACTATAGCTCTGCAAAGAACTATGATGATCCCATGCCTTACCCCAACGCATTAGGAGGTAAGGCTACTCCTGTTATAAGCGAGTATTTAAAGAACGATCGAATAACTATAAGAACTCTTGTTTATAAAGAAGAGATTAAAATAGACTCCGGTCTTTAAGTTTTGAATTTGTCTAGCAAAAATAACGCAGAGTAAGTAGATGCCTCTGTAAGCTCTACAACTTCCCAGAGCATTATCTCTTCGGCTATCGAATCATAATCATTTTTAGACCAACTGCTTTTCTTGAGATAATAAAACCCTTTATTTACGGATCTTATTAGATCTCCTTTTCTTGGCCATGTTTTGCCTACTTTTGTCCACTTCATTCTCGATAAAGAAGATAGATAAAGATTAGTCTTCGTGTGCCTTATTTTGTACCCAAGAACTTTACTCATATAAGCATTTTACTTATTCTGAATATTTTTTCCCTCTTCTTTAACTAAAGTTCCAAAGAAACCATCTTCTCCTGAGTTTTTAATTGCATCAGATATAAATTTTTGAAAACGTTTATGAGAAAACCTTTTTAGGCCCTCCTTTTCTTTAAACCACTTTACAAAGTCTTTATCCAAATCAAAGTGTAACGTAGAAGTACCATTTTTATTTTTTACGATTTTAGTTATCTTTAATCTAGATATATGCTCGGCTTTTTTTGACATAGTTACTCTTCTCCACTCTTTTTTGAAGAAGCGCCCTCTTCGGTAAAGATTTCATAAAGCGATCTTGTTTCTCGCGAAAGCTCCGCAAGACCAAGGCTTTCTTCCCAGTCGTTAATTGCATTTACGCCCTCTTGCAAAGAGGAGTAGTTTACGGCCTCAAGCTCAACTACACTTCTTCCATCGGAAAGAGTATAGTAAGATACATCACAGTTGTCAAAATGCCAAATCCAGGCCTCCTTATAAACTTGAAATGCTTTTTCGTACCCACTTAATGTCAAGAACTCAACTACGGCTGAATCTTCATTGTTTGAAACATTTAAGTTTATCTCCTGACGTATAACATTTGTTTTAAGTTTTCTTTTTAAAGTCAACTCATATATTCCGCCACCTTTTCTGAATCTAACAAAGTTTTTGTGATCCTCACAGTCTCTTATGTAATAATCATCGCAGGATACTACATATATAGTCTCAGGAGATTGAAGGGAATTTTCTATCACAACCTGCTCTACTCGGGCTGCCAAATCCTCTTTTGAGAAGGATTTAGCCCAATATTTATATTCAATTTCTTTATAGTCCATTATCGACTCCTTTTTTTATTATACTAATCTAAAAAGGCAAATCTATATAAACAGGCTCATTTGAAAAGGGCGCTCCATCTATATATTCTTTCAAACCAGGCAGATTTCTTCTATTGACCAAAAAGAAGGCATACTCTGGTTTAAAACTTTTCATCTTAGTAAAGTTACTAAAGTTTAGCTCAAACGATCTTACCATATCGTTAATGTCACCTTTTGACACCATGGTTGTTCCATATACATCATTATCTAGCGGAATCTTGCTTCCGCAAATCTGATGAGAAAAATTTTCTAAATCTAAATATATTTTAAATATATTTTCAGATAGTTCTGCTGAGAAATCAAGCATATATCTTTTTGCATATTTAAAAGCTCTAAGTCCAGCGTAGACCCTTTGGGGGATAGATTCTGAGGTATAGTTAGTAGAGTTGTTCAGCCTCAGCTCAAACGATTCAAAGGAAGAGTCTATATCTCTGTGGTAATACAGATCTCCGTCGTGGTATGCTACGCAACAGTTTGTAAAGTCAAATGTGCGAAACAGATCTTGTACAGATGAAAATGGAGTTTTGATAGCCTGAAAAATAAAGGGACACAAGCTGGAGTTATCCCCATAAGTTAGATTGGCTTTAAAGCTGTTAGCCCAACGACTCTTTCTAGCTAAATTATAGCGGCCCTCAAAGGGTTTGGGTAAAGACTTTTCGTATCCGAAGTCACCTAAAAAAGAAAGCTCATCAAACCCATCTGCCGAAAACCAAGCATCAATATCTCCAAATTTATCTACCTTTTCATAAAGAGACTTAGGGCCTACCTGCCAAGCTCTTTCTAGCATAGACCATCTTTCTTTTGTATCATAAAACCTATAAGCTTTATATACAGAAAGCATTGAGCCTCCAGCTAAAATTGGCTTTAAGTCCAAGAGGCTTTGATCGCAAACAATCTTTTTAACGATCCAATCTATCTTAGGGTCTGATATTTTATCAATCATTCTTAATATAGCTTTCTCTCAAGGGATGATTTTATATAGCGGCTTTCTTCTCCCAAGCCCATGAAATATATAGCTTCCTCTGGCGTCAATCTGTCTATTAAACACGATAGCATACTTTCTATCTTAGAAAGATCTACCTTATCAGTATCTAAGTTTCTAGCCTCTTGAATAAGACCTGTTAGCTCGCTTCTTTCGCTAAGCCTAATAGCGTTTCGATTTAGCCACCTTTTGTACCAATATTCAGAATTTCTAGTCTTAGGTTCACAGATTGTATCTGGAATGAAGTCTTTATAACAGTTGTCCATACCGATTCTTGTTATAACAATATTTCTAACGCTATAATGTTTATCTTCAATCATCCTGTTTAAATTCTTAACGGGAAGGATTCTAGCACACCTAGTCCTAACTCTGTAGTCCTTAGAATTTAATAGTCTCTTTGCCATCCTCACCCTTACAGAAGAGGTGGCATTATCAAGTGTGTTTATTGCAAATACACCTTCTGACTTTTTCTCCAATACGTTCAAAGTATCCTGATCGCACTTCTCGAAAGCATCAAGAACTAAGTGCTTAATTATAAGTCCAAACCGCTTTTTTGAATACTTAGAGTATGAGACTATTGGATAATGATTCCATCGAAGATCCGATACAACCTTAGCCTTAGATCTGGCAGACATTTTGTTCCAAAGATCCACTACAACATCAATATCAGAAAAATTTAAGCTTGACCACTTAACTTCTTTTGTTACTGTTTTCTCTAGAGCAGAATTAAACTTTTGATATGGATGGTTAATAGGTTTTTTCACGAATCACCTCGCTGTTGGTATGGTTTTGCCTATATCTTAATAGGGCTTTTTCTTTAGCTTTAGCTTCAATCATTACATCTAAATTTAATCCGTAGTCTTTAATTTCATCATAAATATAATCTGAGTGAGCATTTTCTTTTATAGATAAATCTCCAGACTCATCTCTCTTGGATTCAGAATAGTGAACAACTTGCTTTACCTCTCCCCATGTTTCTTTGGATATAAGCAAAGCTTCTTCCTCGCTTTCGCCATCATTTCTGAACCGATGATGATGATAATCAAAGACTATCGGTATCGAAAGCCTTTTGAAAACACCCTCGTAAAGCTCATGAGTTGAGTATAGAGATGGCCTGTCATCATTCTCTACGGTTAAGCGTGACTTTACTGAATCAGATAGCCTTTCAAAGTTTTTGCAAAAGTTATTTAAAGCACCTTCTTTTGAATCGTATGCAGCTCCAACGTGTATGTTTATCTTATTAAAAGGGCTCCTGCTTAGCCCCAGCATGTCAAAAAGCTTTCCATGATTCTCTAAGTCTTTAATAGTATTGTTTACAACGCCATCCTTATAAGAGCACAGCTTGTTAAAAGGCCCAGGATGAGAGGTTAGTCTCATATTGTTTTCTTTAGCAAAATCACCTGCTTTTTTTGCAGCGGTGCAAAGCTCTTCGTATAATGATAGTTCTTCAATATTATATTCTGAAGCCCATGGAAAAACTTCAGATGAGATTCTAAAGAAGTTAATATCATTTTCCTTGTTCCATTTTAGAATATGATAAAGATCATTTAGATTTTGCAAAGCAAGCTCAGAGGCATACTCTTTTCCTTTGGATAAAAATGTTCTTTTAATCATCCCCCGATTGGTCGTAATCCGCTTACTCTTAGGAAGAGATGAAAGGTGCATATTTATACAGGCATATCCTAAGTTTAACATTTTTCCTCATTAGGTATTCTATACCATACCAAGTAACAATTCATAATAGGCTCAATGGTGGAGGCGGCGGGAATCGAACCCGCGTCCAAAACAACTCATACCTCAAGTCATTCACAAGCTTAGTTAGTTACTATACCAACCAACAAGATAGGCAGCTATATTCTCTGTTTTTACTGCCATAGAAACAGAGAGCCGAAACTGGCTAGGTTGATTTTTTTTTATCACAGGATGTCTACCTGCTATCTAATATTGGCTTACAAGGCTATTAGAAGCCCAGACAATTACGCTGCTAAAGCAACGTCGTTGTTAAAATAATTGTCGTTGGCAATTATAGTTTTGAAACAAGTTTTAGGTCGTTTGTTCCAGTAGACCGCTTGCACTATCCGTTATCATTGCCCTGTCGAATCCATATCGCCCCCATAAAAATAGTGTTTCAAATTAGTATAGCCGATGAAGAAAATGGGATAAAAAATATATATGCTACTTCAAGCAATATATACAGTAGCTGCTAGAAGACTTAATTGTCTCTAGATCCAAGAATACTTTTCTCTGAAAACCCCTTGATGTTGGACCATCCTTCTTGATATCTCTTCTTACAGATATATAGGCTTTGCCTCCAGGCTTTAATAACTTCTTTATCTTATTTAACACATCTGACTCATCACTCTTATCTATTACGTTTAAAACATAAGTGCAAAGAATAGTCTCGAATCTTGCGCCAGACAAATCTTTTGGTTCCCAATAAGGATCAAAGCCTTCGGAGCTATAACCCCTGCTTGCTAGATACTTGTAGTCTGCTCCCTTGCCACATCCGTAGTCAAGAACATTTCCGTGTAAAAGATTTTTGCTTTCTAAAAACTTAAGTGGTGCAGAAGGACCTCTTCTGCTCATAGCTGTATTATAACTTTGAACAGCTTTCATTATAACCTCCTATGGCAATTGTTTGCGTATTATTTTTTTGGCAAATCGACAGGCTTAGCAGAACCTTCTGAGGTTCTTTCTTCTCTTTCCTTAGAAATAGATGCAGAAAACTTTTTCAACTCTTCTGTAGAAAAGCTTTCTAGGTGCAAAAAACCTACGTCATCCCTCCATATGAGGTAGCGGTACTTCCGGTAGGTCTCATCGCCTTTTCTAGGTGGTTTTATATTCATTATGTTAATAATACTAAAAACTTAATATAATTCACTTATTTTTTCGCAAGAGCCTTGCAGACTCTGAGAATACTTTTCTGATTTTATTTTTATAGTCTTTAGTTACCCAGCCATCATTCCTTGGGTTTTTTGCTTCAACTTCCCACCTCTTAAGAGTCCTTAAGACATCATTTAAAGAAGGATCTTTTATGCTAGACATCCTTCTATTCCGTAGCTAGATTTCAGCCTTTTTCTTATTCTGTCTATAGCCCTCTTTTCAACTCGCCTCACCCATTCTCTAGATATGCTCATCTCTTTCTCAAGCTCTCTAAGGGTTTTTGGCTCATCAATTAAGAATCTGTTCTCTATAATCTTTCGTTCCATCTCTGGCATGGTTGGCATGATCTCCTTTAGAGCAGCTCTTATGCTTCTAATTTCATCTTCTTGCTCATATAGTTCTTGAGCATCGCTGCAATCTCTAAGAAGATCTACCCTCATAGTATCACTTCCATCTGAGTTTCTTTCCGAAACAGGAGTGTCAAGCCTTACATCGGAGCCTTTTAGGGACACAATCATTTGTTGTAGAGACTCTTTCTTAACGGACAAGGTTTTGGATATGAAAATAAGCATTTCCTCTCCAGATAAACCTGCGTCCTCAGCTTCTCTCATGGTTTTTGCCAGATTGGAAAACAAAGTTCTATCATCTCTTGTTGTTCCCATTTTTACTACTGACTTATAATCCATAACATATCGCTTCATGTTCGCCTTAATCCACCACATAGCATAGGTTAAGAATGTTACATCTTGCTCTATATCAAACATGCTTGCGGCCTTAAGGAGCCCTGAGATGCCTTCCTGAAGAAGATCTTCGTATGATATATAGTAGTTCTTCGACTTTAACCTAAAAGCTTCTTTGGATACAATCTTCATATTAGAAAGCACAAGCTTATCTAAGGCATCCTTGTTCGATTCAAGCTGCCATTTTTTAACCAAATCTAACTGGACGTTAGCTGGCAAAACTGGATTGCTTTTTATTATAGATTTAATAAGATCATCTGACGACATTGGGCCTCCTACCATTCGTTTTTATTCTTAAAGGCCCTTTTATTAGACCTTTTTATTTTAGATTTTTTATTTTGCATTACACTATCATCATACCATTCGTCCCACCTCTCCAGATCATCTTCGCCATATTCATCTGGAAGATAAGAGTCTTTCTTAGGGCTCCTGTTGTCACCTTTTTTTTCATCTGAAGAACTCAATTTTTACCACTCCTCTTTATAAGCTTTACAATTTGTGAATCATAGGTGAAGCTAATTGTGTCCTTTAAAACTTCTTTGCCAGTGTAAGGCACAGATCTTTTTTTTAGAGAAATAAGATCTTTTCTTCGTACAAATGATCCTTCAAATCCTTTTACTATGATCTCTTCCTCTCCTAGTTTTGATTTTTTGTTAATCATCTTTTTTACTTTAGTTAAGATGTTAACTCCAGCGAACGTCTCTACCTCAAGGACATCTCCAATCTGATAGTCAATTGTCATTATTTTTCCTTATCTCGTAAGATAGCAAAACTGTTGCAAAAGAAAGTCCTGCTAATATCTGCAAATCCGTATTCACAAGATAATAACCTACTGAAAATACAAATACATTGACTATCAAAAGTGATGCTGTTACATACTTGTTGCTTAACACCTTGCTTACTTTTCCTAAAAAATCCATATTATAACCTCATAAGTTCCCAACCGCCCTTCCAGTTGGTATAATAAACCCTTCTTACTCCATGCTCTCTAAGAAACCTTCTGCAATACTCACAAGGTTTAGCCATAGTAGTATTGCCATTTTTAAGAAATCTTGCAACTCTAATCTCTTTTACCGTTCCTGGTCTAAGTTTTTTTAGCAATGCCATTTCAGCATGAAGATGAAACCCCTTTGTTCCATCAGGGTGCGTTCTTTCAAAATGCACAGAGCACCGATCAGAGTTTGTTCCGTAAACATATGAAGATCCTCTTTTTGCCCAAGCAACAAGGTGATAATTGTGATTATTTGATAAAGCAATATCTCTTGCTTTAATTGGATAGTACACTCGGCATTTGGCCGCTCCTTTCAAGACTTACCAGTCGTATTTGGGAAACTTATCGTAAACAGGGCCGTCTGAATCCAGCTTCAGCCACAAGCAATCGTTTGAAATAGCGAACAACAAAAGCATCTTAAGACCTTCGCTTATCCTAAGTTGAGCTACCTCTCCTAAAATAAAGTCTTCTGAACCAAGATAGATGCTCATACCGTAGTCATCTTCCCCGTATGAAAAGATGTCTGGAAACGTCCTTATGGCATCAAAGTCGTATTCCTCACAATGCGCTGTCGATGCAACCATTGTTTTAAATATCTCAAACGAACTGTCCACTAAATAGTACCTGTAAAAGAATGGCTTGAAGCTCTAACTACATAATCTGTTGCATGATCTACGTCTGTAAATCGCGTTCTTATAACGCTACCGTTGCTAAGGTTTATTACAACATTATTAGTCTCAGTGCATATTGAAACAATGTGATCTACGTTAACCACCTCTGTATTTCCTGTGGTGTTCTCTATTGTTATTAGTCTCATCTTTACTCCTATTCGTAATCTCTTACGCTTACTCCGACTGGAAACCTTGGCCTACCATCATCAGTAAGCTCTTGGTATCTAACCGTTAGTTCTTTTCCAATGTAAGTGTCTAAGTTTTTAAACATTTTAGCCCTAATATCATGGCTGCCCATCGGCCTTACATCAAACTCTAGCCCACACTCTGTCTTGCACTTAAAGATTATGAGGCCAGCCTCTCTTCCTGTCCCATCTTTTCCCCCAATGATCTCAAACTCGTTATCAATGAATCTCTTTACCTTTTGTAGGTCGTAAGATCTATTTTTATACTTATATAAGCTATTTTTATTGCGAGCCATTATTCCTTCGTATCCATTGGATAATTCACTCGCTTCACGAATATCAAACTCTAACTGATCTTCGATCTGATATGTCTTTACTATTTTAATATTCTTTCCAATAATCGTCCAGCCTTGACAGTATTCTGGAAAAGAGATGCTTCCGATTCCATTCTTAGGCATACGATCTTCAAATTTAAGGGTGGGATGAGGACAGTCATAGATATGATACTCAAGAAGATCAGTATCATCTCTTTTCTTTTTTACGGCAGAGATAATTCTCTGAAAAGTCCAGCCGTGAACATATAGTTCTCCGTCAGTACATTGTCCATCACTGAGCATTTCACAAAGCTGTGCATTGATTTTATCAGGAATATCAATAGGCTTTCCCTTGCGGGACCACATGGTTACTACCCCGCCCTCCTTTCTAGCAATCATCCTTACTCCGTCAAGCTTTGGCTGGACCCAGCACGGAAACTTTATCTTGTTGAAGTGCTTGTCATACCTGTGAGCAAGCATGGGTAGAAACATCCCATCTGATACAGACGGAATACTATTCTTATCTTCGACATATCCATCATCTTTTTTTCTTTTAAACGCAGACTCAGCCTCAAGACAAGCTTGCTCATAAATGCTTGTTTCATTTGCTTTGCCTATATTTTTACCTTCAGATACCAGCCTTTGATCTAGCTGTTTCTTTCCATCCTCATAGCCGTGCAGTGTTTCTATGTAACATGTTTCGTCCTGAAGCCTCAGAACGGAAACGCACCATTGCTTTATCTTTCCGTTTGTAGATTTTCCATATAGTGTGGGAAACTTCATTGATTACTCCAAGAATCTGTGTTTATAATAAATGACCTCTGCTGCCCCGTAAACGAGAGGGACTGAAAAGCCTGAACTGACCATTATGCAGCCTATTACTACTGAATCGTAAAAAAATCTTTCAAACATGATAAACCTATTTTTTTGCTTTAGAAAGAGTAAGCCTCTTACTCATATTTAAAACCATCCTTTGGCAAGCTGTGTGGAGGCAGTCTTAAGGCCATAAAGACCTTATCTCTCTTAGAGATGGTTAAGCCTTTTTGAACAGGCCTATATGCAAATATGCTGTCATCCCACTTTAGAAGTGTCCAATCAAGTCTTGTAAACAAAACAGACTTCAACCTAAAGCCTACTGTAATACCTAACACAAAGGATGCAAACCCTATGAATATCTCCATTAAAAATCCTTATACTCGAAGTTTACAAACTGTTTATTAACCCTAAGTTCGATAGCTCCGTTTTTTAGATGAAAAGCCTTTGCCATATTGGTTTTAGGCGAAAGAGTTATAACTCTATCTATATCAGGATCTTCTGCTGCTGTCAACAAAATCCTACTTATTATCTCCGATCCTGCTCCGGGAGAGTTACTCCATACAGAATAAGGCACAGCAATAGGGCCTCTTGGATCACAGAAATCTTCTAAACACTTCATACTATGAGGTATATTACTCAATCTTGCTATACAAATAAACGCTGCATAACCCCCGTTAGAAGAAGATAGTGAGAAGACTTTTCTGCCAGAACTTACCCTGAAGGAGTCTGAAAGACTTGGAGCAACAGGGTCTTTTCCCGACCAAAGCTTAGGTTCATTAGACACATCTGTAAGAACATATTTATCATAAGCAATTATATTTCTAGGCAATTCCTATACCCCTAAAGCTGAGAGTGGTTTATATTATATTAGCCGATGTAGAATTTTTAATAAAAAATAAGTCTTATGCCAAGCCATTAACAATAGATGCGTAGCCACGAGCTACATGCTGAGGCAGGTGTATTCCGTCACACTTGCCGCATGTGTATCCAGAGGCAATGTATTTTCCTAAGATCGTTTTGGGGGATTTAAGTTTTATATGATCATAAGGATCTATAAACACCCAGGATGCTGGCATCATCCCCTTCACTTTATTATTCCATCTTTTCCGCCTATTGTAAGAGCTTACAAAGCCTGAGTCTGAATTTAGGTACTTAAAGCTACTCTCTGTACGTCTAATGGGAGGTGGAGCGCCGGACCAAACTACAGGAGGATTTCCCTTTACATTTTCTTGAATATCTCGTATAAGATCGGCAGTTCCGTCTATATTATTGCCATTGAGTGAAATAAATATTTTAGATGGCCCCTGCTTTAGATACTCTATTAACTGCTCATCTCCGACCCAACTTGCAGCATTTGTTGCACCTCTGATTCTTTTTCTAACGGGCAGATCACTTAATGATCTTAAGGATCGTCCGAAAGCACGAGTCATCTGACTATCACCTATGTGAAGAGCAAAAGCTTCGTCCGGTAAGTCAGAAGAGTCTTTCTTGTATTCTTTTATTAGAGATAACAAGCCTTCATCGTAATCCCCGTCTATACTTCCGGTATATCTGCCATCTTCTTTAGCCTTGCGCTTAAAGGCTTCCAATGCACCTCTGGTTTCGTCTCCAAACTTGCCATCTGCACCGAATCTATCTAGATTAAATCCAGCAGCTATTAGGGCTCTTTGAACATTTCTTAAAAGACTCCTGTTTGTATTTCTGCCGGAAGAGCTAGAATTAGAAGAGCTTTCGTTATGCTCGTCAGACTCGCTGGCACTGGATGAATCAGTTTCGCTATCGGAAAAGGCATCATCAGGAACCTCTGTAGGAGGAACTTCTGTGTAAAGTGAGGTTGAACCTTGTTCTTCGCTCTCTAAGGCAAGTTTAATGACCTTGCTCGACGCATCATTCCTGCGTATTTTGTTTAAAGCTTTTGCTAGAACAATTATTTTTAAGTCTGAGCTGTCCATATAGTTTGTTCTATTATTAGTAAAAAAGCAGAGGTAAACCTCTGCTTTATAAATATGGCTCCGACAGTAGGACTCGAACCTACGACCCAGCGGTTAACAGCCGCTTGCTCTACCAACTGAGCTATGTCGGACTATTTAACAAGACCTGCTCCACTTCTCTTTTAAAAAAAAATTTATTTTAGACCACATTGTATGGGTGGAGTCTGAAGGCTTTACGCCAGCTTTTCTTTTTAGCTTTCTAAACTTTCTTTTGGCAAGCCTTTTTTCCTCTGAAGAGAATCCTTCAAATGGTTTTTTGGTTTCAGATCTGTGTCTCCAGAGGTCTTGAGGTAATGCTCCATATAGTGTCTGCAAGATATAGAGATCGACCTTGTTTTTATTCATGTCTCTTATTAATTTAAAAAGAAGGTTGATTACTAACTACCTTCCGGTAAAGGCAGGTTTCATCTGTTTAAACATATAAGACCCATGATTCAAAGCGGCAGATCGAATCACTGACCGGAGCTTTTAATAGTATTAAGTTTAACGCCGCATTATACTACTTTACTCACTATCTCGTTAGGACACAACAACTATCTGAAACCCACCCTCCTTAAAGAAATAACCACTCTCTTTAAGGCAACCTCAGAATTCCTCACCAGCATTTAGTGTTGAGCGACAACACTTAATCGAAATGGTAGGGCTACTCGGACTTGAACCGAGAACCGTCCGGTTATGAGCCGGATGCTCTGACCTGATTGAGCTATAGCCCTATGATCTTTAGGATTCAATAACTTGTTTTACGCACAATGAAAAAAGATCATCAGGAGACATGTCATGCACCCTAGTCTCTGAGTTTCCGTGACTAATTACAGAGCCACCCTCTGAGTCTGATGTTACAGACTTGACTTCATCTAAGCCAATATATTTTACAATCTTGTCTTTTGATCCCAAAATATTTGAACTCTCTTCTATTCTTAAAAATAATTTCAAGGTAATCCTCCAACTCTGACTAGCTATAGCTGATGTAGAAAATAGGTTTAAATTTATAATACCGATTTTATAAGATCGATGTATGTAGAAATGTTTTTTTCATTATCTGGAGAGTGCTTCCATATCATCTCATCGCAACTTTCTCTATATTTTTTCATTTCTAAGTCAGATAATTCGTCATGATGAAGCGCTTCTTTTATCTTCTTCACCCCCGATAAAACTTCTGACCCATTATAGTAGTAGCCATAATCAGAAAGAAGCTCTGAGTTATGAACAAATGGGTATCCATTTAACGCAAACTCAAAGTAGGTATAGTTCAAACTGTTCATCATCTGGTGACTAACCAGCATTCTAGCTTTATGAGTAAATATGTCTGTCATAGCCTGTCTTGGGCTCAGCTTTAAAACACCACTTCTGGTTATAGCAAGCGTTGACAGCCTATTGACAAGAGGCTTTGAATTGCTTTCTTTAAGTATGGTATTACAGTTAAAAACAGTCGCTTTTTCAATTAAATCCGAAGAGTCCTCGAAGACTTTATTTGTCATTATAATTGGAATTAAATTTGTTTTAAGAAAAGCTATACTAGGCTCTACCAGTGCTATAGACCTATTTCTCTTATCCCCCCTCTCATAAGCAGGGTTTCCCTTTTTAGCTCCCCCAAGCTTTGCCCAATTTAACTTCATGCCATTCTTTATAAAGTAAGGGTTCCATATATAAGGACACTGTTTTGTGTCATCAGAGTTAACACTTGCGGTTAGGGAGAAATATTCTTTTTGAAATTCAAAATGTGGACTATACAATACTAAGTCGGGAGGCTCTTTGTAGTTAACTCTAAACCATTCTGCCTGATCATGTACAGGCTTGAGTCCAACTGAATATTGAACAAATGTTACCAAATCAGAGCATAAGTTGTTCCCATATTTTATAAGAATTGATTTACCTCCAGATTTATGAAGTATGCTGGTTTCTAGATCGTTTAAGCTAAATACGATTTGAATAATAATATCTTGTTTTTTAAGCAGGGCTTTGGAAAACCTTCTTACCTTAACTCCGACTAGAGAGTTAGGCACGCTTTTATCTTTGGATGCAATAGATACATCGAAATCACCTGATACATCTAACATTTTGGCTAAAGACCAAGCATTCTGATACAATCCATTGCTAAAGAATCTGCTATAATCAGTACCGCCAAGTATACATACTTTTATCTTCTTCATAAGTTTTTCTCATATTATTTATAATCACATACAAATCAGCCGGAGATATACTTTTTAAGTCATATAACTTTGCAAACTTCCATGGCAAAACTCCGGATACAGATAAGGCGTAAGCTACCCATTCGCTACAGTACCACCTTCCTGGTGCTCTAACTTTTAATGGAGATATGTTTGATGCTATCATTCCTAGCCAATCGTAGCCTTGACCTTCGGTACTGGCTATAAAGCCTCGCAGTAATCTTAGTTGACTATTAGAAATTTCTACTTCTAAAAGATCCCACTCTGATTCATTTAATTTTTTTATAGCTCTGGTTTTTACAGATGAGTAGTAAGGTGGTCTTATTCCGGAGATATTGCCATTAGGAAGTATTAACTCAACGTGGCTATAGCGGCTTTTTGTCCACCATCTAATTAACCTATCTCTCTTTAGGCCCCTACCTTTGTAAAATGCTATAGTAACAAACATAACTAAACTAGATAATACTACTACTAAGAGCATCAGGCAAGTCAGCACTATACTAACTCATCCTGCAAAATATCATAGACATGCTCATAAACGTTTTCTCTTGTAGGCCTAACCCCTTT
>CEWA01020569.1_pt1 | contig 14432 bp, 10 predicted proteins | sample 530361 | NCBI WGS metagenome assembly CEWA01 (sample SAMEA2620000, study PRJEB7988) | marine metagenome | biome: marine biome (ENVO:00000447); feature: surface water layer (ENVO:00002042); material: "saline water (ENVO:00002010), including plankton (ENVO:xxxxxxxx)" | depth 5 m
CACCGTGAGTTTGCACTCGTGGGCAGTGGGATGTCTTTGAAACAAATAGTGATGTAATACTCACTAATGAAAGAAATATAACCTGTTACATGCCCATAGGTAACAGGTTGTAGCAATTCAAAATCAATCGACTTCATCGAATGCTTTGCGGTTTTGGTTTGCTGGATTAGGCAACCTAAACATTTGCTTTAGATCATTTAGTTCATTGATTTGCTTCTGCAAATTATCAATCTGTGCTTGCAATATTGCAGCGTTGTGATCATTGTTTTCCTGCAACATCAAGAAATTCTTGATTGTATCTTTGAATTCCTGCTCAGTCATGGTAATCAGTATCTCTCTGGTAATTTAGCACGGATGTCGCCAAAGTCAATAGGGCGATTACCCATCATAAGATCATAAAGTTCTCTTGCCTTGACATACTCTTTCTGATGATATTGTATCACATCATCGATGCAAGATAGCATCTCTTCATACGTTTGTCTGCTTGATACTTTGTCATCCTGGAGGTAATCGTCGATAGCATCTTGCATACGACATTTGCGTTGCTCTTCATAAGTCTTTTGCGAAAGATTGGTTGGATCTACAATACCAGGGCGGCAGTCAGTTGTCACGAATTGAACTCCTCATTACGGCGTTTGTCAAGATAAGCAATAATTTCACCACGCCATTCTAACAGTTCATGATAGCATTGCTGATCATGTGCATCTTGGCGCAACTCATGGTCTGGTTTCAATACACTCTCGTAAAAGATGTAAAATGCATCTTTACGTTTTTCGTGCTTTGTGGTGTTGTTCCAGTCCATGTAATCCTCGTTTGGTCCTATGTATTTTAGACGAGTGTGTCAGAAAATCAGTATAATATCAGACTTTCTTCACATTTCAGGTCCCCAACCATCATTTTCAGGGACACAATCATCATCGTCCACTTGATCGACAGAATGAATATCGCATACTGGCACTTCATGCTCACCACCAATAATGTACCAGTGCATCATCTGTCCATGATACTCAGGATGTGCTTGATACTCAGTGGTATACTCTCGCTCGCCACAATACATGATCTCACTTTCTGGAATATCATGATCTCGTAGCATTGCTTGCAACTGCAAGTGTAGTAATTCTGGTTGTGTAGGTACTTTCATTAGATCTCCATATTCAAGCATAGTGTCCTACTGGTGCTCTGCTACCCTAGCACGGGCGTCAACCCATGTCAAGAGGGTTCTGCTACTGCATCGTCGTTGACATATGCTATAACGCCTGTGGGGGTCACTACATATGCTGGAATGTGATGATCAGCATCAGGTAAGTTCTGTGCTTGTGGGAACCAATCAAAGCAAGCATCTACTGCTTCGACCTTTGTGCCAAACTCATAATAGATTACTTCCAATTCAAAGATTCTATCAATCTCTGCCTCAGGAATAATCCAGTTAGCATAGTCAGCATCAATTCTGTCCTCATAGTATGCATAGACAGTTGCTTTCTTAGTAGCATCAAATGTATGATACTTTGAATTATCAATGACAAGAATATACTTATCTGTTGCTGCAGCATACTTTTGAACTAGTTCAAAAGGACGCATTGGGTTTTTAGAAATTAGTGGCATGTCAAATATCTCCGCTCTCTACCATTTCATTGTGTAGCATGTCAAGAATGTTATCAAGTGATTGGTCACCAGTTCTTGGTTTACGGATGTAAGTAACTGGTTGATCATCAACTTGTCTAGTTGCGACAGCAACAGAGATGTAAGATACAATACGATCAACGTATTTCTTATACATCATATTACCGCACTTGTAAAAATGTTCCGTTTCATTTGTAAGATACTCACCAGTATCCTCTTGTGCAGCGTATTTTGTTGGTGTAATTGGGAATACAATCTGATCAGGTGGCACTGAACCTTGCTCTTGTGGGATGTCTCTCAGTTTCTGACGATAAACTTTCCATTGTTCTTTCTCTGCATCAGAAATAGGAGAATCTGGCATCACTGTATAATCAGAATCCATGAGCAAGAACTTTCTAACCATCAACAACTTAGACATGTTGATATGATTAGTTCTAGCAAATTCTGCTGCTAGTGCAGTCTCAAGATCATGCTCTTGCTTCTCTCTGTATAAAGTATACAGTTCTTCTAGTTTTTCATATAATGCATCAACCTCAGCAGCAGGCATCTGTGTGTGATCAAACTGATAAGAAACCCACTTATATTGTCCAGTCTTTTGGTTTCTCACATACTTGTTCTTATTCATGTGAGTAGAACCATCTTTCATTCTTACGAATGTTTCTAGTCTATCTCTATCACTATCCCATACAGGATATAAGATAGGAACAAAATTATCTGACCAAAAAGTTTCATCAAATGTTTTATAGACACCATTGATCTGCATGGTTCTATTCAAACAATTCAAATATAATGCTGTATGAAGAGGTGATGCTAATTCCATGAGGTTATGCGAATTGGGTTATCCAACCAGTCAAAATGTATTTATCTTGTGAGAACACAGTATTGCCTCTATGAACATGTGTCATGCCTGCTGGCCAGATAACTACACGACCTTTCTTTGGTTTTATTCTTTTCTTTTGATACAAAAACTCTGTTTCTGCTTCGCCATCTGGCATATCATTGAGGTAGATCATCCATGCCAGTTCTCTGTTAGTAACATGAAACGAAGAACTTTCGTAATGCCAGTGATGATAACCACCACCTGGACCAGTCTTCTGAAATTTGATAAACCCAGTAGATAGTTTTACACCTTTCAATTGATTATATTGTTCCATGTAATGACCAAGACAGCATTTCAAATAATCTACAGTATCTCTTGACAATTTACTATCGAAGTCAGAGAATACCATTTGAAAGTCACTTCTTCCCAACTTCTTGTCAGGAAACTGCTTGCTACCATGGTCAGTCTCTTGACCCATGTGGATTGATTGACTCCACATTTGCTCACCCTTCTCGATTACATAATCGCAGAGTTTTGCTGGATAGAAACTGTCCCATACACCAATAAATTGGTCAAAGTCACCCACCATCTTATCGATGGGGTAGATATAATTTTGCGACATATTATACTGCTTTTATCAAATATTTGACTCTGTGATATTTAGTGATTAGTGGAATATCGTTTTCTGGTCTGACTTCTGCTCTAGTAGTAACAGGAGTAGAAGAACTCATTGTAAAAACACCATCAGATAGTGCTAGTGCAGCATCTTGTGCAGTAACACGTCTTCTTACTTCATTGATACCAACATCACTACCAACTTCAGCACCACCATTTACGTTACCTGGAATTGTAGCACCTTCTGTTGCAGTAAACACATTTGATGTTACTTCTCCATAGAATAACGTAATACCAGCAAGACCATATTGATCCTTAGGTCCAACAGCATTATCACCACCTGCTACTCTATCTTGTCTGAGGAATAAAGTAACACCTGATTCTCTTGCTTGAGATTCTGGTGGAAGATTGATATCAATATCCTGCCAATCTGGGTTATTATTTGTAGCAGCCATGACTTGATCTAGCAATTGAGTATTGGTAGATCCTTGACGTTGATAATATACCATCAAATCTTCTTCTGGATCATCACCACCATTCTGACCACTGCCACGTTTTACAGTAAATCTAATTCTCTCTACGTTTGATAAATTAAAAGTTCCAACCTCTAGTGATCGAATACCATTTTCTCCCATTCCAGTAAATTCAATATACTTCTGAACTTTAGAATCAATAGCTCCAACATTAGTTAGTGCAAAACCACCACTGTCGCCAGTACCAGTTCCCGCATCTCTTTGCTTGATCAAATCATCATTAGATGACTGCCAAACATCACCAGTAAATCCTGCGCCAGTTGGTATGCCATTTTCATCACACAACCAATACTTACCAGTTGGAACACTAGGATCACCTTCATTTACTTCACCTTCACCACGACCAGTATATGAAACTACAATCTGACCCTGTTCACCATTGCCACCAGGAGATTGTAACTGAATAACGCATGAAGGATAAACTCCATTAGTTTCAAATGATAGTGAAGCACCTGAACCACCGCCACCACCTGGACGATCATAAAATAGTTCAGTCTGAGAGAACGAGATTTGAACCCAACCATCACTGTTTTGACCAGCTCCACCGTTAGATGAAGACATACTCAACCAATAATCGCTCCTATATGCTGATCTACCTCTTCTGCCACCAGATCCACCACCGTTACCATTGTGTCCAACACCAGCAACGCCACCAGAACCGCCATTATTTTGGTTGACAATACCAGCGCCAGCACCGCCGCCGCCTCCACCACCAGCAGTACAACCACCAGATGTTCCATTAGTACCATCACTAAAGTCAATCGGTGAAGTATTGATAAGACCGCCAGATTCATTCAAACCACCAGAACCAGCATAGCAACCATCAGTAGTTCCACCACCGTTGAAACCACCACCTGATCCACCGCCGCCACCGCCGCCGCCAGCACCAGCAATTGCGTTACCACCTAGGTAGATAGCAGTACAACCGCCTCCAGCACCACCAGTAGCACCGTTACCCCATGCACCAGTAGCACCACGACCACCTTGTGCAGCACCGCCGCCACCATATGCAGGACCAGCTTCAGATCCAGTTCCAGTGTTACCATCTTTATTGTTGAAACCTTGCTGACCAGCTCGACCAATAATCCAAGATAGAGTACCACCATTAGCACTCAATGTACCTGTCAATAACTTACCAGAACTACCATTACCACCAACGGCACCACCTCCACAACCAGAGTTAGCATTGGGGTTGCCACGACCGCCACCACCACCAGACATTTGAATGTTGTAAATTCTAGATGTTACGTTACCACTTGGAGCAGGAATATTATACGAACCATCATTGCCGAAATAACCAACGTTACCATTTGTAGTTTCTTCTCTAGCAGAAGATGATCCTGATCCACCAGCACCATCGGAACCAGGCTGTCCTCCACCAGAAGCTGCAGAACCAGAATTATATGGACCAGCAGCAGGAGAATCGTCTCCATCTTCTCCGTTGTTTACACTCCAGTCAAATCTAGGATCATTGAACAGTGTTGCAGGAATTTGATATGTTCCTCCACTACCACCAGATCCACCACTATTACCTGCTTGTCCGCCATCACCGCCACGAGCAATGATAGTATATGAAACACCATCAACAGTCATAGTCAGTCTTGCTTCGCCACCATCAGCACCACCACTGCTAGAGGTTCCACCACCTCCACCTGGAGCAGTTAGTTCTCCACGCATACCAAACAGTGTTACACCCGAAGGTGCAGAGATATTATCAGAACCAGCAGAGTTTAAACTATCTGACTGAATGGTCTGCAAGTTACCTGGAATCTCAAACTCATCAATCTTTCCACCAACTTTAGTGCTATTCTCTACAATATATGCCCTGGGTTGTGGGGTTGATGTTACTTCTGCAAAGAATCCATTTGCAAGTTTACCAACAATAAAACCACCAGCAGGTGATGATCCTGGTGTACCATTATCTGTGTTTATAGTAAATTGATCTAGAGTGAGTCCTTCAGTTCTCACTTCAAAGTTTCCATTATATTCGGTTGGTGTTGCACCTTGAATAGTAACAATATTACCCGCTTCTAATCCATGTGCTCCATCAGATGATACAGTAATAACACCACCACTAAGTGTCATAGTGGTAATATTGAATGTTGCTGCTTCTGAAATTTTATATAATGGGATATTATCAGGAGTAACAGAATCAATATCACCAATACCAGAACTATTACCATAGGTTGCAGCAGTTGCATTCTGCAATCTAGTGCCAAGCAAACCATGAGAGTGACCTAATGGATCACCACCTGCGGGTTCAAACAAACTAATGTTTGCTCTACTAGTAATATATGTAACAGCAAATTTATCTACTTCAGAGTTTCCTCTTTGTACAATTCTTGCCTCATCTGCTTCAGCGGAAAGAATTCTATGACCATGTTCTGGTGGGAAAGATAGTGGAATATCTACAAGAGGTCCAATAGTATAATCAACATAACCACTTGCAGTTGCTCTAACATCTGCAATAGTGTTAGTATATCCAGTCGTTTTTACATCACCAACTGAGAAAAACTCACCACTATCTACAAGAGTATCTTTTGAAATATACCATCTACCACCAGTCTGTCCGACAAAATTGACCAGTGCATTTTCAACTGTTGCTGTACCACTTCCATCAACTGGACCAAATCCAACAATCTTACGATCTCTATAATCTGGTAACTTGAATGTACCAATGTTGAATGGGTAGTCAGTAAATGCAAATCCTTTGCCAACACTAACTCTAGGAACTGTTCCATTGATAGAAACATCAATCAACCAAGTGCTAGTATCGATTCCTGATAAATCAACTTCATATCCAACAGGAAATACTACTTTGTAGATATAATAATCAGTACCAACAAAAGTATATAAAGCTGGAGGTATTCCTTCAGTTTCGCCATCCAATCCATAGAATACATCTGGTTGAATAACTCCTGCAGGAAATGGACCTAATCCAGTATCACTGAAGAATCTAATATTTGATCCATCTGGATATGGTTTAGGAGTAACTCCCATAATACCAGTATCCTTATAAAAAGCAAAGAATAACTCATTAGTTCCATCAATTGGCGTGATGAAACTCTTTGCTAGAAATCCTGGAGTATTCCTTACGGAAGTTTCTTGTCTAGTAGATCCTCCATACTCATTTCCAATGATATTGAATAGTGAAGGATATTCTCTGATTCTCAGTTCACTACCATCGCAATAGAGATATCCTTCGTATGAATAATGCGGATCTTGTGAATCAGTAACGAAAAACTCGTCTGCAAATACAGGCAACACAGATCCAATAGGAGCATAAGTTTTTTTCTGCTCTGGATAGTAGTTCGCAAATTTTTGTCTGTAGACTGCCATTTTAGTATTTGATCAGAAATTCTTGAACAAGATAAGGTTGAATGTATTGGTCCGCTTTATTCTCTGGATTTACTGTAATTCTAATCGTAGAAACAATTTCAGATGCAGGGATAAAAGTAGGACTCGTAGTCACTTTATATGTATGGGCTTGTTGCTCATATAAAATTTCATGTCTATGAGTAGCATCATTACCATATTCTTCAACAAAATTGATTACATTGTTGATAGCACCAAATGCTTCAATATCAGGAACTGTATCAAAGGGAACTTGAGTATCTGAATAGTTACCAGGAACTTTTACAGCACCATCTTTATCATTACATTCAATAGGTCCAATAGAACAAGGTTGATTTACTTTACATCCCATATCACCTTGATATTCAACGCCATCATCAACACCACAAGTAAACGAATCTCCACCCCAAACAGCAAAACCTTGCTGACTTCCACCCTGAGCACAACCAAATGTTCCTTGACCAGGAACATTATTTGGCATCAAACATTCGTTAGAAGAAACAAAGTTACAACCTGACCAGCAAGCACCATAATATTCTCTCTCATCCGCCTGTCCCAAAAACTGACAGTCACCACTGTTTAGTCTCTCAACATCTGCTGCTTTCAATCTACTAGCATATGCTTGACATAGTGGTTGGAATGTATTATTTGCCCAAGGCATAATACACAAACTGGATTTTGATTTATATGAATTTCTACCAAACGTAGCAAATTCACTAGTAGGAGAAGCAACACGAGTTCTTTTACCATCATGGAAGTGACCATGAGGTTGCCATGCTGTTGCTAGAATATCACTTTCTTCCGTAAAGTTACCAACATTTCTAGTAAATCCTGGTTCTCCAGTAATATCAAGTTCTTGTGATGGTAGGAAGAAGTTACCTTGATATTGAATCTCGTATACTGTACCAATGTTGGAGTTTACTTCCATACCAACACCAGATTTAGAAATAGTTCTATCTGAATCATCCAGAAGATAAGTATCTAGATAATCACCAAGGTTAGATCCATTTGAAGCATTGATAGACTTTGATCCGAAATCTGGAAGTTGGAATTGATTGTCCAACAACTGAGTATCTGGTTTTTTATATCTGCTAGAATCTCCAACTCCAAGAACTTCTGCCAACTCAGGGAATACTTCTGCTTGATAGACAGAACCATCACATCTCAAATAACCAGCAGGAAGTTTCTCTAATGTAGTTGTATCTTCGGGATCAGCACTTGGTATCTCGCGAGACCAATTGATAATAGATCCCGTAAGTGTTCCAATCTTTGATTTTTCTCTCTGATAAAATACTGCCATATTAGAATGCCCTGATAATCATCAAAGTAACCAAAGAGGGTGTATTTGGATTGATTTCTACGCTCAAACCCCTATCAACACTGATAGGTTCGACATTACCCGTGGTCATATTATTTATGAGCAATGTGCCAGGTAAACTCATCTGACCATTAGTCATGGTAACATCAATCGTGAAGTGATTATGAGATCCCAATGATGATGAAGCAAATGTATCATTAGGGTGATTCAATGTAACAGGATAAGTTTTTGTATTATCTTGTCCTCTAGCTGCAGAAACATCAGTAGTGTCATAATGGTTTATCTGACCTTGATAATTTCCTGGAGGAGGATATGGACCAGAAACAGCAGGTTGTTGAACGTTTACGATACAAGAGTTGTCATCCTCATATTCATTTGTATAAGCATACTGAGAAACAACACGATCCACTGATGGAATAGCAGGAACTGCATTTGGTGCAGTAGTATAATCTTTGAAACTATCTAAAGTTGGAAGCGTAACAGATGCATCATCATATACTGTCCAAAAAATATCACCTGGATTGAATCTATCAGCAATTGTTTCTGCTGGGTTGTGTCCATCAGAAGCACCAGTAGTATATTCTGTATTTGAAACTTCAAATACACCTGCTTCAAACATACCAATATATGTACCACCAGTTTCCACAGATGGATAAACTCCATCTGCTGGTCGTGGGTGTGTATGTGCTGGTGTATGTTCCACACCCAATTTTCTAGGAATAACTCTAATGTTATCAAAGTATGCTGGAGGATCTAGTGCAATACCTTTGATCTTACCAGAAAGTTGGGAAGTATTGTCTACACTAAATTCAATATCAACATAAGATACAATGTTTGTCAATGGTTGAGCTTCAGAGTCTTGACCATTTTCAGAAACATATTCTCCAACACGTACCAAATCTTCAGCAGCAAGTCTTTGACCTTCCAAGTCAATCATACTAACACCATTTAGTGTTGGTAGATTAAATACATCACTATCATTGTACTCAGGATAATTATTTGAAATTCCAATGAAAGGTTGCCCTGCTTCAGAGAAGGGACCATACTGATTTTTTAAAATTTGTGCTAGAAGTGGATACTCGCTAGCTTTTAGTTGTTGCCCTCTGCAAACTAACCACCCTACGGGGATCCCAGTCTCAGAGAGACCCCCCGTAGATGAACTACCCGTATAGGGCATGATAGTACCAATAGGGGCGTTTTTAGACGCCCTGATTCTATTGTAACTTGCCATTTATTAGACCTCCATTAGCCACCAACCCTGGACTGAGGTTGGAATACCCGTTTGATTATTACTATCAGTTGAACCCAAGTAAACCAATCCAAACGCTGCATTTGGTGTTTGTACAACTAGTTCTCCTGAAGGATATGTAGTCAATCTACCACCGAGTAGTGTGCCTTGAGCATCTCCCTGAATCGTAGTTCCAGAAGTTTCTGGAGTTCTAACTACGAGAGATGTATCATATCTGAGATTACCGCCAACTTCGATGATTCTAATAACATCACCAGTTTGTGCAGTTTCAGGAAGTGTAACAATAAGAGTTTGTGCTGCCTGAACATTTACCATGTAGATAATGTTTGACTTCAAGTTCAACTCTTCTTCAGTAGAAGCAGCAGAGATGTATCTGGTGTGTCTACCACCTGTAGTAGTATAGAAATTAGTAAATCCAAATGCATCGATCGATTGATCTTGCTTGACAGTAAAGTCATTAGCACCATTAGGTCCAAGATTACCAATTCTAAATGGTTCACTAGTTGGTGATGGTGTTGCTGCTGCTACACCAGTAATATTCAATGTTGTTTGAACCGTGGCATTACCAAAGTTATCAACAGAGAATGTTGGAGTATCATCATCAGGGTTGAAGAGAACGTTCTCTGGGCAAGAAGTGCCGAAGAGATAGAAGTCACCTCTACCAATAATACCAGCATTCCACTGAATTAGACCTTGGTGATCAGCGTGACCATCATCATTGAATACTCTAAAGATGGTAGACTCACCAACACTATCCTTGATGTGTAGGTTACCGCCAATCATTTCAAAGTCATTAGCAAGGTAGAAATTACCTCTTCTGAATGGAATAGCACCATCACGTTGCTGCTCATTCATCACTGCCTTGTGCTTAGTGCCTTCTAGGCGAGCGACAAGACGCATAATACCAGGAGTCTTAGCATAATTACCAGTTGTTGGTAGATTATCAAAGTCCAACCACTGGTTGTAATCTAGTTTTGTTTGAGCAATATATCCTTTATCAAGAATAACAGAGATATACTCAGTGCTTACACCAGACTGAACTCTGGTTCTAACTTCGATATCAAGAATATTACCATATTCAGAATGTCTAATAACTCTTCTTACGAGATCGCCAATTGTAAATTCAGCAGTCTCAGGTGGTTCGTTACCACTACCAAACATTCCAGTTTCGTCAGAAGTAGCAATATAATCTGCAACAAGTGTTGGGGTTGCAGTGTCAATAACGTCAACGATTAGTAGGACATTGACAAAACCAGAACTACCGAACGAAGATGTAGAACCAGTAACAATATAATCGCCTACCTGGAACTTACCATCATTGACTCCAAGTCCCTGAACTGGGATTTGATATCTACTGGTGGTGCTACCAGTTTGTACAGCAGCACGAATGGTTGTAGAAGGTCCACCATCATTGATAACTGCAGGATCTTCCTGATAACTGACAACAATAGGATGATTTTGTGTGCCAAGATTTTGCTTGACTAGACTGATCCATTGATCACGATCAGAGGTAGAAGGTTGAGAATCGCGAGCGAACTCAATCTCCATTCTACCAATCCAGTTACCTAGGGTAGTAGTACCTGTGCAGGTATCTGTCTGCCATACTGGTTGATCTTCTTGTCCAGCGTTGATGATAAACTTCTCGTTTCTTTCAGCAACAAATTGAATACCAGATACAATCTGACCACCGCCAATAACCTCAGACAACCAGAGTTCATTAGAATCTGGAACAATACGCTCAATATAAGTGTCTTGAACGATAGTAATTGGTGCTTCGTTAGTAATAACTTGGATGTAATCACCAACTTGAATATCCGCAAGAGTTGCATTAGGAGTTGTGATAATAAGATTAGTAATCTTATTGGTATTTGCCTGGGTGCTACCAGTAAATTCAACCTGATTGACTGTTCCACAACCACCCTTGATTGTTAGAGTGTTGTTGATTTCAGTTGTTCCACCAATTGTAATGTCTCCAGTTACAGAGTCAACAACAAATACCTCAGTCTCAGGATCACCACAGTCAGTAATTACGAATCTCTGGACATTTTGCTCTCTTGGATCACCAACCTTGATAACTTCACCCTGGTTGAAGATTCCGTCTCCATTGGTATCCTCACGATCAAGAATAACATAATCAACGTTAGGAACCAGTGCTCCACCAAACTCAGAGAGATAAATTGGAGCAGGATCAGTAGAAGCATCAACATCTTGCTCCAACCATGTAGCATCAAACTGAATGTTGACCTTATAGATTGGAGTTCTATCTGGGTGTGTGTCTAGAACAGCGGTGAAAGTACCAATGCTAGGTGGTTGACGGCGAACCTTGATATAATATGGAGCGATAGTAGTTCTTGTTAGTTCTACAATCTGAACAATTTCAGGATGGGTGCTTACGCCAACACCGCTATTGATAATGATAAAGTCATTCTCTGCGTAATACTGACCACCCTGAGCATCCAGAGGTGCTCTTAGTAGTGGAATGTAATACTCATCACCAGATAGTGCAGGTAGATCCTGAGGTTCAATAACAGGTGTACCACCTAGGTTTGCTCTTGGTGCCTGGAATCCAGCACCACCCCATGCACCGTTACCTGCGGTATCAACTTCGTTATAACCAGCTTCGGCACTAGTAAGAACTTTGACATTGATAATATCGACGTTCTTATTGAATTGAGTATCACTAATAATACCGTCTTCATGAGAAGCGACAGCAGATCCCAACTGTCCTCTAGCACCATCAAATGCGAAGGAAGCAATACCACCACAGATCTTGACATCTCCCTTGAATTCGGCAGATGCAATAACTTCTAGTTGGTTATTGATAGTAGTTGTACCACCCTGACCTGCAATGTTGATCTCGGAAGCATTTAGACCAAAGTTGATAACAGAAGCAGAACCAGAGTTAGAGAAGAAGTCAACCTGACCAGCGGTAGTAGATAGTGTTACCGTGTCATTGATAGTTCTTCTTGCACCTAACTGGAAGTCACCATCAACCTTGAAGGACTTAGTTTTGATTCTAGTAAAGGATAGAGACTCACTGCTGCTATATGCACCACCAATCTCAACCTTACTGATTGTCAGTGCATTATCACTAGGTCTATCATCAGGAGTTACACCCAAGAAGACATTACTGTGCAGTGAAGTTTGACCAATTCTGATAAACTGATCTGCAGTAGTATCATTGCCAAGAGTAATAATCTCAGCAAGATTAGCAATATTTGCTTGAGATGTTACATAGTTGGCAATATTGATAATGCCAGTAAAGTTAGTGTCATTGACAAAATTGAACGTTCCGACAGTCTCAGAAGTTCTGATTTCAGCAACAGATCCATCACCATTGATTTCAATGTCACGCTCAAAGCGTACATCTTCAGTGAATCTAGCATCGCCACGAACAACTAGTGCTCTGTCAAGTTCAGCATCAGTTACGTTGATACCAACCTTATTCTCATTGTTGCCTCTACCAGACTCAGTAATTGCTACAGTCTCAGTAGAAACACGTAGAGCAGCACGAACCTGATCAATTACGTTGCTATTTGGAGATGCTTCATCTTCCCAACCAACGACAAGTGCATCAGAGATTCTATTTCTCTCACGAGCATTATAGTTATCTTCAGACAACCAATCGCTCATCTTGCGACCGCTGATGTATGCATTACCAACGATATCAAGGTTTGCACGAGGATCAGTGTTGAGAGACTCAACAAATCCGTTTAGATATGCCTCGTGATTTGCTCTTGCAACAGTGTTGATACCAAGTTTGAAATCGCCATAGGTTTCAGTCTCAGTTCTCAGTGCTTCACCACCGATGATCATTGTCTCCTTCCAGTTGGAGTTGGAGGAAGAAACCTTAGCGTTTGGTGATGGGTTGTTTGGATCATTTACGAAAGTAGTCCAGTTAGTACCACCAAATGCGGGGATTGGGCTACCAGTTCTCGATGTAATCAAGAAGTAAACAACGTTGCTGGCAGGATTGTAAGGATATTCAGTAGTTGAAAGTACCTTCCAAGTTCCATTAAGAGCATTGCTATAATTGATGTTCTCTAGTTTGATCTCAGAAGTCGATTTGATTCCGAGGGAAGAGACAGAAACAGCATCTGAGTTAGCATCGATGAAAGTAAGAATACCAATGTTAGTATTCTGATCAACTCTGACTTCAATAGAAGCAATCTTTCTTGCTGGATCAGTTGGATCAGAAGGAATCTGATTGAAGATATTAGCGAAGACCCAACCAAGTGAACCATTCTTATTGATCGATCCACCCTTGAGTAGGATGTCTCCAGTATCAGGTAGAACGTTGGTGTAAGATACAGTTTGTGCTACATTGAGTTTTGATCCACCAGCAGAAACCAAACCATCTTGGTTTGGAGTTAGGTTGGAAGCAACACCACCAGGAGCATGTGTCTGAATCTTATAACCTTGTCCAATACCACCGCGTGGGTTGAATGCAAAGATTGCAGAATCAATGCGGTTCTTACCAATTCTGATATCACCAGCATTATCACCAAAGTTGTTGAGTGGGAATAGATCACGATCTAGACCCTCAGAGTCTTGAGGGTTGCCCTTATAGTCAACACTATGAACAAACGATTTGATGATCAGAGGTACACCCTGATTCTGCATCTGTGATGGTGGAATTGGACCATCAGCACAGGTGATAGTAATTGGTGAATTGAAGTTAGAAACCAAAGTACCATCATCACCACCAACAATAGTGATGTTCTGATTGAATGTAACTGGTGTCTCGAATGATGTAACGAGTTGTCCGATTACATCATCCTCATCTCCATCGTCGGCAAGAAGTGCTCTATCAATGAAGGTTTCTTCACCAGTGATAGCGTTGATTCTTCTGTTACCAATGTAGAGGTCACCCTGTGAGTTGATACCAGTGTAGAAGACGATACCAGCGTCTTGCTTCTTCGA
>CEWA01054221.1_pt1 | contig 14366 bp, 6 predicted proteins | sample 530361 | NCBI WGS metagenome assembly CEWA01 (sample SAMEA2620000, study PRJEB7988) | marine metagenome | biome: marine biome (ENVO:00000447); feature: surface water layer (ENVO:00002042); material: "saline water (ENVO:00002010), including plankton (ENVO:xxxxxxxx)" | depth 5 m
AGAAACCAGAGGCATGTAATCAGGAATCTTGTTATCAGATCCAGCAGGCGCACCAGCGTTGAATGTAGTGCTTCCGAATACGTTGTTTGAAGATCCACCAAGAGCAGAAGCAACCTGTGAAGAATATCTTCTGGGGAAGACACTCTGTGCATTGCTAAGGTACTGAATCCAAACATAATATGTGGAACCAGATGTACTAGATCTGGAGTCAATGATACGACCTTCAGCAAAGTAGTTATTAGCAACGCTATTGTTATAGATTTGCGTGTTAACTGTCAGTTTGGATGTTTCGCTAGTGTTGAATGGAATTCTGATGAAGTAGATTGAGTTCCACCAGGAAATTCTAGACTCAATAACAATTGCATTTCCGTTGGAAGTTGAAGTCTGCGTAGAAGCGTTGGTAAACTTAAGGACGTTACCTGACGCCGTGAACAAGTACGCTTCGTCATCCTGGAACATACCGTCCATAATGACTGAAGTACCCCAGTGGAACAGCGATGGTACGAAGTTAGGTGAACCAGTGTTTTCAATTTCGTAACGAGCAGGCAGGTTACCTGAACGGAAGTACGATTCGCGTAAGCGGTTGTTGTGCTTGTATTCGTGGACGTACTTGACGTGACCGTTCTGATCCTTGAATCCATAACGGATCTTACCAGCACCGTACCAGGAGTAATCCATGTAGCACATCTGGATTCTGTTGATGTCAAGGACGAATCCTGAGACTCCATTACCATCACACTTATCAATGTTCCAGTTTGCCTGACCTGTTCTAACATCAACAGTCTTAGTACCGATAACGTTAGTGTTAGTAACACCACGATATGCAGGTTGCATAACCAATTCATTGTTGTTTCTGATCTTGACAACTCTATGTGTCATACCACGAATAACAATGTTATCGCCTTCTGCAAGTTGTGATGTAAACAGAGTTTCAGTACCTTCAACCACTGAACTATTCAGTGTTACTGAGAGAGTACCAGTTAACTGTTGGACTGAAGATCTTCTTACACAATTCAGAGTGTCGCCATCATACTCGAAGAAGAATCCGTTCTGGAAGTCGAACATACCAGCACGAACAGCAGAGTTAATCCAGTTCTTAACACCGAATTGTGGGAATCCACCAGATGCAGAAACGTTGTTAGGAAGATCCTTAACTTGGATTCTGAACTCAAAGTCATTAATGATCTCAGAAACAGCGAAGTCTCCATTATATTGCTCAACGTCAGATTGAGTAATAGTAATGATTGTTCCGACTTCAACGTTATGAGGTCTTTGAGCCTTGATTGTAGAATACTTAGCAACATCCAATACAACTGATTCATTCGTAATTGTCTGTGTCAGAGCAGAAGACAATTCTACTGTATTAGCATCAATAATTGTGTTGATCACACAGGTTGATGCAAGACCAGTTCCTGATACGACTTCCATGCCAGCTGCGAGGTTGGCAGTTCCTTCACTAACAGTTGCTTCAAATTCTCCAGCAGTACCACTGAATGTATAAGTTCCTGGAGTACCTTGTGGGGTGTAGGAAAGTAGAACAATCTGGTTCTGTGGAATGAAGTTGATAGCGAATGAGGTCTGGATACCTTTACCTGACTGATAACGGAAGTACTTACGAGTTTGACGACAGATGAGACCGTCAGGAGACTTGGAAGTACCAATTTCCATACCACCATCAAATGGTCTGTGGAGGAAGTATCCATCAGGACGTACATAGATGAAGGTAGGAATGAAGTACTTAGCGTTAGAGTCAGTAAATGTAACTTCCTCGTTAACCAGCATTTCTTGGTCATCCTTAATTGCAGTAATTCTGCGCTCATGGAGTGTACCAGTTGGTGATGTAGTTGTGTCAATAAGAGTGACAACATCACCAATCTTGAAGTAACGCTTGAACTGAGTATCAGTACCAATGATTTTTCTGGACTGGTTAGTACAAGCAACTGTACCTGCACCAGTAACAAGACCAGACAGGTTAGCAGTAATCAATCTGTGCGTACCAGTTGAGGTTCCTGAGATTGTGATAGGAGTTGGGACTGCAGCAACAGCATCGGCAAGCGATGCAGCAAGTTGAACATCATTATTATCTTTAACAATGATATAGTAGTCAGTGTTAGTTGTCAGACCACCAACATCGGCATTGCCATTCGCATCATAAATTACGCGAGTACCAGCTGAGAAGAAGTGGTTAGGAATAGTAATCAGATCATTAGAAACATCAACATCATTGGCAGCATCAAATGGTTTCTTACCAGGAGAGATCTTGAATGGTAGGGTAATTTCAAGAGTGAACTCGTCAATTGCTCTAGTTGTAGTATATGAACCGTCAACCGCACCGAAGGATGCAGAAGCGTTTTCAAACGTAACCAAACCAGTACCGCCAGTTGAGAGATCAATCTCATTGCTGTCAGTAGCATTCGTAAGAAGCTGGAATCTATTACCGTCAATAGCGCGGAAGTAGTATGAACCGTTATTGGCAATTTCAGGAGGCAGAGAAGCACCAACATCTTCTGTTACCAGAATCAATTCGCCGTTAGAGAATTGGTTGTTGGTAATATAGAAGGAGTTCTTGAAGATGTTAGTTACAACACCATCAAAAGAATAATCACCATTAGCAGCAGCAATTCTTACAGGAGATGAACCAGTGCTTGTCTTAAGTCTGAATCTGTTCTCATCAACAACTTCAATATAGAATTGAGATCCAGTGTTATAGGTACTTACTCCAGTGGTTCTATTTGTATAATAGCGAATACCTTGACCAGAGTTAACTGTCAGTGTTACGAAGTCATTAGTACTAAATCTGTGTCCACCTTCAACATAGAACGAGTCGTTAGTACTTGTATTACGCTTACAAAGCATAAAGTACATGTTAGTACGACCATCCTCACTAACACCACCATGATATCTGTCATTAGTATCACGGTATCCACTTCTACTTGCCCACCATCCATCGGCGTCACCTTGATATCTCCAGTATGAATAGTCATTACCGTAGATTCTCAGGCGATCTGAGTTCATGTTGTCGCCCCAGATGGTGCTGGTCCAGTAACTTCTACCATTAACTCTGTTATAACCACCATAGGTATAACCATAGCTATAACCACCAGTGTTATCACCGTTTACGCCATGATTGTAGTTGTCGGTGATGAAGTCATAGTCGCCTTGATAAATTGCAGTTGTTCCCATTGGGAGCGTCTGCAGGTTATATCCATAGGTTTGCCAGTTGGTGCCGAATCTCTGCGTCCACTCATAGTTATTGGTATATCTATTATGACCACTGTTACCAAATCCAGGTCTTCTGATTGAGAACGCTGCAACAAAGTCCCATGCTTGGTTTCCGAGACCATATGTAGAATTATATGGAGCAGTGTTACTTGAGAAATCATGTCCCGAGTAAGTTCCACGGTTAGACCAGTAGTAGGTGTAGTAGTACATGTACTCATCACCCCAACTCTTATACTCTCTACGAGTATTGTAGCAAAGACCTAAGTTGTGGTTACCAAAAGTCCATGTTCCACCAGCAGAAAGGTTCTTCAGAATATTAACTCTCTGAGAGTCATGAAGTTTGAAGTTATTTGCATCAATTCTTTCTGCATAATATACACACATTCTACTCAAACCGCCAATTGGAGTGTCTCCAGGTGCAGGATAATAAAGTAGTGCGTAACCATTTTGCAAACCATGATTCTCATATGTAATTGTGTCTGCAGAATAATTAACTGCGGATTCAGAGAATTTCAGAGTATAGGTAGACTCGTTATCATATGGAATTGTTTCATCTTGATCAGGAGATGCACTGATACTCAGACTGTCAACATGATCAACATAAGGTCTTCCATCAGGAGCAGTTGCTGCTGAATCAACAACATCAAGAGCTTTTGGTGAAATTGAGTTAACGAAGTAGAAGTTGGTGTCATCAGCAAAACCATGCTCAGCAACAGTTCTCAGAAGAACTTTAGTGTCTGTAACATAAACGGAAGGAGATGCGCCACCCATTCCAGAGTGATTACTGCAATAGTAATTCAAGTCTGGTGTTGCATTTGTAGTATAAATTCTCAGATAAGCACCTGCTGATCCAGGAGTTCCAGTCATCTTGACGAATGTAACGTACTCAGTACCTGCGTCACCAGTATCATTAGGATCACCAGCGGCATATCCGTCAGGACCGAAGATACCATCTACAGTTTCTGAGAACTTAAATGTATGACCAGTTAAAGTCGCACTTGAGAGATCGAAGTCATAAATTGCCTTCTTTCTCAGATTATATGATGGTTGCTGTACGTCATCGAGGAAGAATACATTCTTACCACCACCAGCTGACGAGACAGTATATGTGACAGATGAACCAGTAATGACAATAGTATCTGCTGGGGAGAATGTTCCTACAACATCTCTAAGCCAAATTTTTGTCCCATCTCTCTTAGAAAGAATACCTGTAGCACCACCATCAGAACTTACAGAATTTCCGATAGCCCAAGTACCACTTACAACAGAACCAGTATCGATTTCAATTGTATTGAGAACGGTGACAGCGACTTCAAAATAATCACTAGTAATACCAACTGAGGTATCAACAGTAATTTGAGAACCTTGGAAGAACTGACCAGGAATAATAGAAGTATATGTACCTTCTAATCTTGCTGAATTAAGTTGTCTGGCTCTTGCCTTGTATGTAAATGATGTAGTATTAGGTACTGACTGAATAAGATAAGTACCTTCTGCAGTAATAGACGTAAGACCAGTTACTGTAATAGGAGTACCACTAGCAAGACCATGCTCGAAACCAGTCTTTACAGTGATAAGTTCGTTATCTTGAGTGGACTCAACACTCTCAATAAGTTGAATCGTGGTGTCAGAAGTACTGGAGAAGAACGAAGGAATCTGGTTAATCAGCTGTAGAGTTTCCCACTTAGATGCCTGAGGACCATATTCAAAGTCAGTATCAATCAGGTTTTCTGGTGTTGATACACGGAACTTGGAAACAGGGTCAACATATGTTTCCGAAGGTTCCATTGCAATATAATCTTTTTCATAAAAGATTTGCAATGTATCACTATCAGACATCTGGTTCGTATCATGAGCCAGAGTAATAACAGTCTCCTCGGTAAATTCATCATACTCAATAGCAGTAGCTTTGAGTGTAGGGTCTGCAAAATTATAGATATTTACATTATCAGTAATATTTGTGATAAGTAAAAGTCTATCATGAGAAATATTACCGTCAATCCTGACCTGCCTTTCTGAGGCATCGAATGAATAGTTGTGTGCTAGTTTTTTTGCCATTTTTAGTTAATTATCCTTAATGATGTTTACGGTAAAAAGCATCAGATGCCCATAGCAGTGGTCATTGCCATAAGTAGTCGTTTAGACGCAACTTCATAACCGCCAGCCAATGAACCATCGTGAACAACTAAAGTATTCTTATCAGTGTCAACGGTGATTTCACCTTCTGCGCCAGTAAAAGTTTCATGTTGTAGAGTAGTACCTCTACGAAACTGTACTTGAGTAGTCATGTCGTTACCTAAACGGGAGTTTTTCTTCTTTTATTTATAAGAATTATTATATTATCGTGCTAAAGATTCTAATTGGGCTAAAGAGAATAAGAACATTTACGGAAGATCCTGTTAGTTTAAACTTAGCGGTTCCAGGTTGCGTAATTCTCGTGACGCTTCCTGGGTTATTGCCAGTAACTGTAAAGAGATTTGTAGAAACATCTTCACCAGAAGTAGATTCTTCAACGGTGTCGATGTCAATCGTTCTAGATTCTGCGACTCCGTTGTATCCAAACAGGGAACCTGAACCAGCGTAAGCATCAGTTTGTCTCTCATCAAGTTCGCCCGAAGTACTGACATATGCGAATACTTGATTACCATATGTAAGTTTGATGTCTGATACTTCACCAGAAACTGTGGCAGAACCACTACCATCATAATTACCTTTCGTAAAGCTTTCGTCTGCAGTTCCAGATGCAGAGAAGAGTTGAATGCTTTCGACGGCAATAGTGGTAGACTCGGCAGCACCATTTGTACTGAAGAGTGAACCAGATCCAACAAAGTCTCTAGATCTAGTAACATCACCAGCACCGCTGATAAATTCTGTTCCAGAACCAGTATAATCGGAAGTGACCTTGAATACACCACGACCTTCGACAGTGTAGAGAACTGTATTCTCTGGAGGATTGGAAGTGGTGGATTCTGTAGCTCCGCCAACAGCAAACAGAGAACCTTTGCCTTCGTAAATTCTGGCAGCAATGATATCAGCGGAACCAGATACGAAAGCAGTAACACCTTCAGAGATATATCTGCTGCTTTGTTTCTCGGCAGCGATACCACTGAATCTGTACAGATTTGTTTCACTCTTGATTTCTGGAGCAACAGCGACTGCCTCTGCTGCACCGCCGATACCAAAGATTGATCCAGAACCAGAGAACGATTTGCTAATCTCAAGTACTGAATTACCTTCAAACGTGAAGAGTCCAGTAGATTCTTCTGCGACAGTTGCAGATTCGGAAGCACCACCGATACTGAAGAGTGAACCTTCGCCTGCGTAAGGTCTTGCAAATCCTTCGTCTGCAATACCATAAATGTTTGTGGCACCTTCGGCAACAGCAGATCTGGTGAATGAATAGTCTTCTCCGCCAGCAGCAGTAAAGAGAACTGTGCTTTCTGCTTCGGTAACAGAAACTACTTCGGCGGCACCACCAGCACTGAAGAGTGAACCTTCGCCAACATAAACATCAGTTTGACTCTCGACCAGATTTCCATTGAGTGAAGTGGAACCTTCTCCGATAAAGTCTCTGGTGGTTGATTGACCAGCAGAACCTGATGGAATAAAGAGAACTGTGCTGTCTGGAACTTCGACAGTTGTAGATTCTGCAGCACCACCAAATGCAGAGAATGAACCAGAACCAATGTGGAGCAGAGAGAATCCAACAATTGTATTGCCATGCCAGGTGAACAGGGCAGTTTCTGTTGTTGGATTGAATCCGACAATCTCGCTTGCACCACCAACACTGAACAGTGAACCAGATCCAACATGACTGAGAGTGATCTTAAGATCTGGAGTACCACTAAAGATGAACTTCTCGAATTCAGGATTAGTGAAGATGTTAAATCTAAGTTGTAGTTCTGGAGTACCAGACAATCTTGGTGATCCGTCTGGACGTGATGTCCACGCAGGATTCCATTTAGATTGAGATTCGCCAGAAGCAGTGAAGAGTGTTATTGACTCGTCTGTTTCGAGTGCAATAGATCTGGACTCTGCACCGCCACCGAATCCGAACAGCGAACCAGAAGTTCCAGGATCTCTGTCATCACCATAGTAACCATAAACATTGATCTTGCGAGTTCCACCGTCGCCGTTGACGAATGCAGAACCACCGATCTTGCCGTAGATGGAGTTGACATAACGAGGAGATGGTCTGTAAGATCTCCACTCTTGACCTGGATTTGGAGTATAAACATGGAGACTGACATTAGATTTGTTACCAATGTAAGAACCTTTGAAGATCTCATCAACTTCACCATATACATTGATCTCTCCGTAGGATCTCCACCATGGACGGAACCTGATGTGAGAATTGGGAGCGAGAGGTGTCTCTTCCTTAATCTTGATAAGTCCAGAACCAACATAGTTCTCGACATGTTTCTCAACTGCACCACCAGTGAATCCGAAGAGGAAGGTTTCTTCTGGTGGGTTGAATCCGACACACTCGGAAGTTCCGATTGCGGTAAACAGTGAACCAGATCCAACTTCGCTGAAGATTGCCTGTACACCGCTGGCAGCACCAGAAATTCTGAAGAGACCAAATGGTTCACCTTCACCAAGTACAGTAATAAGATCACCATGATCAACAGTTGGAGGAACAACTACACCATCTACTGAACCATAGTCAACGGTTGTTCCAGCAGTATTTGTAATCGATCCATAATCTCCTTCTGCTGTAACATCATCAATAGAGGAAGAAGTATTATAGCTGTATGCTGCTTTTTCAACTCTGTCACCGATGTTAAAGAGTGAACCAGAACCATCGTAGTTACCCTTGCTGAATGAAAGGGCAGAATATCCAGAACCGAATGTGTAAAGAACAGTGTTCTCAGGAGGATTGCTGGTGATGGACTCAGCAGCACCCTTGAATGCAAACAGCGAACCAGAAGTTCCTGGATCATTATCATCACCATAGTAACCATAAACATTGATTTCTTTGGTCGATGCAGAACCACTGACAGCAAAGAGTCCGAATGGGTAGACCCAATCTGTAGCAGTGAGGTTACCATAATCTTGTTCAGCAGTATTGGTAGTACCAACTGAACCATAATCTTCGGATAATGTAACTGCACCAAGATCACCATAATCACCAATTTCACTGTATTCATATACAGAGGAGGTGTTATAGCTGTAAGTATTTCTCTCGACCCTATCACCGATATGGAAGAGTGAACCAGAACCAACGAAATCTCTTGCTCTTGGAGTTGCAGCTTCGCCAGTAAGCTTTCCTTGTTCGTAAGGACGTGATCTCCAATGAGGACGGAAAGTGAAATCTGCAGGATCTTGCTGCTCATTAAAGATTCTAAGAGCAACTGGTTTGACAACATAAGGTCCACGAACGAACTGAACCTTAGGTGCAGCACCAGAAATTCTGAATAGACCAGTAAGAGGTTGGAGATTGTCATCAACGACAATACTGCCAAGATCTCCCTCTCCACCTGTTACAACTTGATCTACAGAACCATAATCTGCAGTTGCTGTTGGAGAGGAAGTGATGCTTCCATAATCCTCAGTAGGTTCAAATGTAACTGTAGAAGTTGAGCTGTATCTGTAAGTTGCTCTTTCTTCCTTGTCGCCAATACTGAAGAGTGAACCTTCGCCAATGAAAGGTCTGGTTCTTGCATAAGTATTGAACTCTCCGTCTGGAGCGTTGCGAAGTTTTGGAGAACCAACAGTAACGCCTCTCCAATGAGGACGGAATCTGAAGTCTGCAGGATCTTGCTGATCGTTGAATACCTTGATTGGGGGACTCGGACGATTCCAAGCAAAAATTGGCTTGAATACATATTCAGCAGCACCGACGAGTTCAAACAGTTGACCCAGTGGACGCTCATCACCAGGAAGTGTAGTGATAACTCCATAATTCTCTGCGCTGGTGGATGTTCCAGCTGGAGCACCATAATCAAGAGTTGAACCAGGAGTGTTGCCAATTGATCCGTAATCAATGTTGGAACCAAGTGGGGCTATCGAAGAAGTATTATAACTATAAGTATTTCTTTCTACCTTATCACCAATACTGAAGAGTCTACCCTGACCAATGTAAGTTGCCTTACAATATGCTTCACTATTATTCCACTCAAACGTAAATTCTCCGCTACCAGCATATGCTGGGATGAATTTAGTATCAGTTGGCAGAGGTTGATGTGTGAATCTGACGTTCGCATAACCTGTGTATGGGAATCTCTGATATGCGACCGTAGCAGCAGCACCATAAATTCTGAAGAGACCATAAGGTTCTACTCTCTCAGAGTCGATAATCAGACCATTATCAGTTTCTGTGGTATAACTGGTTCCGACTGAACCATAATCTACAGATGTTCCTGTAGCAGTAATTGATCCATAATCATTTTCAGTTGCAACTTCAAGAATTGCAGACTCATTATAGCTGTATGCAGCTCTTTCGAGTTTATCGCCAACATGGAATAGAGATCCAGTTCCGACATAATTATCTACTTGCTTCTCAGCGCCACCGCCGTTGAAGGTAAAGAGTACTGTGCTTTCCGCCTCAGTATTACTCTTGGACTCAACAAGACCTCCAGCAGTAAATAGTGAACCTTCACCAACAATACTACGAATTGCTCTATCCGATCCAGCACCAGCAATATTAAGAGTTCCGAATGGAATGAGAGTGGTGACAGGTACAGTCTCGCCATAATCCTGATCACCAACTGTATTGCCACCTACAATACCATGATCGATGTTTGCTGTAGGTGAAGTTCCAATAGACCCATAGGAAATTGGATCTGACAGTGGAGTGATTGATTCACTGGTGTATGAGAAGGTAGCAGCTTCGATGCCACCAACTATACTGAACAGAGAACCAGAACCTACTTCAGAGAATACTGCTGTTTGTGATCCAGCACCACTGAAGAACAGAGAATCTCTACGGATCTTACCATCCACAGACCATTCTTGTTCTTCAATAGATGCAATGTAAATTCCGAGATTGAGTGCATCTGGAGCAGTAATAGCAGCACCACTAACGTGAAGTGTTCCAAACCTATTACCATCTTCAAATCTGAGGTCACCATAATCAGTATCTCCACCAGACTGTCCTGCAACCTGACCATAGTCAGATGTAGTTGTTGGAGTTGTTCCAATGTTACCATTATCAATATCTGCAAGACCTTCTAAGGTCTCGTTTGAACTATAATTATAAGTTTTTCTTTCTACCTTATCACCAATACTGAAGAGTGAACCTTCGCCATGATATGTTCTGGCAATGAGAGTCTTATCTTCACCAGTTAAGGTGAATACATGCTTAGTTCTGGTATCAACTTCGTTACCAGTTACAATATAAATCTGAGTCGCAGGCTCATTAAGTTGATCTGCAGAAGTTCCTGATACCTTAAATCCACCAGTGGACTGATGACCAAACGTTCTCAGAACTGGTCTGAAGTCTTCGTCTATACCGCCAGAGAATCTAAACGATCCATATGGAACAAGATCACTTACAGCAATCTGACCATAGTCAGTATCACCTGTGCTATTTCCGCCTACAGGTCCATAATCTTCTGTAACTGATACGGTGCCTAATCCAACACCATAATCAATTTGATCTACATCGAGACTTAAGACTGCCTCTGAATTATAGATAAACGTTCTACTCTCTGCATTTGTGAAGATAGTAAAGAGAGATCCAGAACCATCATAGATTCTAGAGAACGCATCTGGAATTGTGCTATTAAATACTTTAAAGAGACCTGTAGTCTCATCGGTCTGTGCTACTACGACGCCAGCACCAGATAATCCGAAGAGTGATCCAGATCCTACCTTAGTCCAATCTTTTTCTAATTTTGTTACGGTGTTGCTAGACCATCTAAAGCTACCAGATGCTCTTACTTCATCACCGACAACAATACTTCCGTATTCAGACTCGGTTGTAAATTCTTGATCAACCTGTCCAAGATCAACAGAAGAACCTACAGCACCGAGATTGCCATAATCTGCAGTGCCATAGGCTTTGAATGAGAATTCGTTGTGTGCAGGAGAGCGCAATACAGTTGCGCTACCAGATACACGCAGAGGTCCAGAACCGCCAATATAAGGCGCAGCAATTCTTTCTAGACCATTAGAAATTTCAAATAATGTACCAGAACCTGTCCACGCTTGTTTTCTTACGACAATCGCTTTCTCGTAGAGTCTTATTGGTTCTGGAACGGAAATGAATACTACGGTAGCGGAGGCACTTTCGCCGCCACCGACAGTAATCTTCCCGAATGGATATGTAGTCTCAGTGAAATTAATTTCATCATAATCAGCAGTTGACTCTACGAATAGGATCAGATCATTATCTACAATAAGATCCTGTCCTTCGGCTACGGTAATATCATCACGCGCAATCTCATAGTCAGCAGTAACCGTTGGAGCATCACCGATGCTTCCAAAGTCCTGCGTCGTAAAGGTATTAATATTTGACGGTGATGAATCGTAGACGAATGTATTCATTAATACTCCCTGTCATTAAAAGGGGGGATGCAAAATCCCCCCACAAAAAAGCATAACGAACAAGATGTATAGTATATATCAGTCGAGGCTGACGTTCAGAGTGATCTTGATTTGGTCACCGTTGTTCTGAATGGGGTATGGACCATTTGTGAATCTTTCAGCGAACATGATGCTGCTGTAGAGACTCAGGTCACCAGTACCATCGAGAGCAGGTGTAGTGTGGAAAGTGTTAGCATCGGGTACTTCAAATACGGTGTAAGTACCAGCGGTTGTACCAGAGTTGGTTGTACCTTGAGCGATGTAGATTACATCACCGACTTGCAGTTGGTGTCCAGTAGCAGTAACTTTACTGAAGGACAGTTGAATTGCAGGGTCGGTAGCAACCTGAATGTTATCAGTCAGAGCAGCACTGAGATAGATCTCTCTAGTAGCATAGTCGATACCGATGATCTCTGTTCCTGCAGGAACACCGTTGTTAGAACCAACTACCATGCCGACTGTGATGTCATCCATGACACCAGCAACGTTAGGAAGCAGAATCTTGGATTGTCCGACAACACCAGTACACTGGTTGGAAGCATCACCTTTAGTAAGGGCAGTTCCAGCAGAAGCAGCAGCAGCGTCAACAACACCATGAATGGAAAGAGGCATGTTGTTGGCACGAGCCAGGTAGTAACCATAAACGTTACCAGCAGCACCAGCAAAAGTGAACTCTTGCTCAGGATATGTAGCAGTAGTTACTCCACCAGTGAAGTTAACTGTTCCAGAAACAGCACCAGAGTTCTCAACGGTGAGAACAACGAGGTTGCCAGAAACTCTAGAAACTTTGGCACCCGAACCAACGCCAGTACCAGAGACGAGGTTTCCTACGCTAATTGTTCCAGTTGTGTTTGCAACAGTCATGGTGTACTCACCTTGAGCACCTGTACCTGTAGCAGAAGCAACAGGATCACCAGCAGTGGTGATAGCCCAACGGTTACCATTCAGAAGAATGCCATATGCAGAAGTGTAGTTCTGGTTTGCTTCAGTTCTGTTGTTGATAGCAACAGGATAACCAGTATTTACAGACTGACCATACTGGTTGGTGTTACCATCACGATATGGTTCATAGTATGCAGTTGCTGAAGGAACATCACCTTCAGCAGGAGTTGTGTTTGAAGTAAAAAGCTTCAGAATTAAATTTCTAGGGATTTGATGAGTCGAGTTAAGAAGATATCGAAGTGACTCGACCTCACCAATATTAGGTACTAAAAGTGCCATTTAAAGTGTTCCTCCAAGGAGTTTTGTTTTATCTGTTTATATTTATAATTTTACTTTCAAAGAGATAGCAAAATTACTGAGTGATACTGTAGTATTTATGACTTCAAATTGGAGGATCTCTCCAGCATTTAGGGATTTATTCCATCCCGTTAAATTGGTGTCACTATTTTTATTTGTAGCATTAAGTTCTGGTAAATTACCGCCACAAATAGATGTTACATTAGGATAGTCATCAAAAGTACATTTTCTAATATCAACTTCTAATGTACCATCAGCATCTGCAAGCAAAGTCCATGACATAATCTGACCCGAAACATCGATAGTCAGATAACCCTTGTTACCAGTAGTCATGGGTCTTGAACCATTATCTACAACGAAATTAATCGTTCTTGTCAGATCTGCTGTATTAGCAAGTGCAATTCCGAAAAATGGTGTTGCTGTGCTCGCGGGAGCAGTAGCAAATGTGATCTCATTATTTGATACCGTATACCCCACGCCAGGTTGAAGAATTGTATTGTCAACTGAAACAATCAATTGCTGATCATTTAGTGGAGTATATGATTCTCCATCAACTGTTAATTGGAATACGGTTTGTGCTCCATCAAATTGAGAAGATAAATCATCCAGAATTAAATTCTGATATTGAATACCTTTTGATGGCGCTTCATAATTTAGACCAATACTATAATCATTGGCAACGTTCTGAGTAACGTCAAAGTTAGTAGTGCTTACTTCGTAATTGGCCACTATACTGTTACTCCTGGTGTTACCGTTGCAATTCCTTCAATGAATCTAGTCTTTACTCCACTCGCAGAAGTCAAGACCAAATCATAAACATACCTTCTTGGTTTCAGGGTAGTAGTAACTGTGTCAGTCAAACTAATCTTAATGACTCCTTTACTTCTATCAGCAAAAGTAACTGCAAATGGTGTTGCAGCACTAGTTGTATAATAGCTAGACTTCAGTTTTGCTTCTGCAGTAAAACCTAGAAGATTTACAGAAGCACCATCTGAGTTCTTGATAGTAAAGGTCGCTGAGAAATCAGTACCCTGCTCTATCACTAAATTAATTGTAATTGCGGACATGTACTAAAAAAGACCTTCCTTGTTATTTATAAGGAAGGTCTTTAAAGTTATTCTGCTGCTACTGGTTCTGCTTCGGCAACTGCCTCGGCAGTTTCTTCGGCTGCAGCGGGAGGATCCATAATGTCGATTGCTTCAAGAGCACCTTTCAATTTTAATGCAAGTTCTCGTTTTGCTGTCAGTTGAGATTCAAGATTCTTGATTTCAGAAATAGCGTTTTCAAATTGGGTCGTAAAGTTTTCACGAAGAGTTGCGGGTTCCATATTATTCCTCAGTTCAGGATAATTATACTACGATTTATTTAGTGTGTCA
>CEWA01010198.1_pt1 | contig 14328 bp, 9 predicted proteins | sample 530361 | NCBI WGS metagenome assembly CEWA01 (sample SAMEA2620000, study PRJEB7988) | marine metagenome | biome: marine biome (ENVO:00000447); feature: surface water layer (ENVO:00002042); material: "saline water (ENVO:00002010), including plankton (ENVO:xxxxxxxx)" | depth 5 m
GCAGTAGTTCCAAGCTCCAATGCAATAGGACTGCACTTTTATCCGATATGGGAAGCTGGCTCTTTAGATGAGTGGTTATACAACGGTGGTCCATATCAACTTATTATCTTCCACTTCTTAATAGGAGTAGCAGCATACGCTGGAAGACAATGGGAACTATCTTACCGACTAGGTATGAGACCTTGGATTTTTGTGGCATACACAGCTCCATTGTCAGCAGCTCTAGCGGTTTTTCTTGTATACCCTTTCGGACAAGGGAGTTTCAGTGATGGTATGCCTCTTGGTATTTCTGGTACTTTTAACTTCATGTTCGTATTCCAAGCAGAACACAATATCCTTATGCATCCGTTCCACATGCTCGGTGTTGCTGGGGTATTCGGTGGAGCTTTGTTCGCTGCTATGCACGGAAGTTTGGTTACATCTTCAATTGTTAAAGAAACAACGGACGAGGTATCACAGAACTATGGCTATAAATTTGGTCAAGACGAAGAGACATATAACATCGTTGCAGCTCATGGCTATTTCGGTAGATTAATTTTTCAGTATGCATCTTTCAATAATTCTCGTGCTCTACATTTCTTTCTTGGTACTTGGCCGGTTGTTGGCATATGGCTGACATCCATGGGTATTTGCACAATGGCATTTAACCTAAACGGCTTCAACTTCAATCAGTCAGTTGTAGATGTTAATGGCAAAGTTATCCCTACATGGGCTGACATTGTTAACAGACAGAACCTTGGCTTTGAGGTTATGCACGAAAGGAATGCACACAACTTCCCTCTTGATTTAGCTACTGCTGAGTCAACACAAGTTGCATTAACAGCCCCACAAATTGGCTAAAAAAATTTGGACTATATGGAAGTACGCTCTTGGTAGCTTTAGCGATGATAAGACTAAATCTTATGACAACGTTATAGCTATCACCCGTACTTTTATTTTCATCAGTTATTTAATAACTAATTGTTTTATCATCTCAGGCGTTATACGTCATTGGAATAACATGCCACATCAAACTAATAAAGCAAAAGCTCAGGTCACTTGGTTTACACCTGAACCTGAGACTAAAGAAGAAGAATACGAATCGTTAGAAGAAGCTCTAACTGGAGAAAAATTAAAGGAGCCAGAAGGAGATCCTTCTTATTAACGATGCGAGTCATAGATAATTTTTTACCGCCCGAAATATTTGAAGGACTTAGTAAGTACATAATGAGTTCTGATATGCCTTGGTATTTCATACCTTCAGTTGCAGACGTAACTGATAAACACGCACTTGATAATTACATGCACAGTCATTTGGCTTATGAAAATCACGTACCAATTTCAAATGTAATTGAAGTAGTTGCTCCTCTACTGAAAAACCTTGGCATGAAATCACTGATAAGAGTGATTCTTAATATGTATCCTTACACTCCTAAATTAAAAATCCATGAAGATCATGTTGATTTTCATTATTCACATAAGGGTGCGATTTTATATTTAAACACTTGTGATGGTTATACGTATTGCGAAGGAGAAAAAGTTTCTTCGGTAGCAAATCGTGTACTAATACATGACCCATCAAAGTTGCATCATAGTACGACTACTAGCGATGCACACCGAAGAGTTATATGTAATGTGAATTATTTTTAGCCACGTCCGTTCATCCCCTCGGGGACGCATGACTCCTAAGCATGGAACGGGGCTTAGGTATATGGAGATAACCATGAAGAAAGTTACTTTCGTATATCGTGGCGTTGCTTACACAAGAATAATCGGTTAAGCGATCTGGGAGGTGCAAGTCCTCCCTATTCAATTTGGCTTTTGACCCGTACGCGGATACTCATCAGCCGTCTAGACGGTGGGATAGACCACAATATAAACGAGTCCAATTAAGACTCACAACTTTTCGATCGAAGAGACAAGCAAATATACCTTTACATTTTAAGCAAATATCATGGCTCATCAGTCATCAGATTTGACTACCTCACTTACACGTCAAGGTCAGTCAAACTCAACAGGTGACGCTAGAGCACTTTACCTTCGTCTGTTCTCAGGCGAGATGTTTAAGGGTTTCCAGCACGAAGCAATCGCTCGTGACTTGGTTATGAAGAGAACATTGAAGAACGGTAAGAGTCTTCAGTTCATCTACACCGGTAGTACAACTGCTGAGTTCCATACCCCTGGAAATTCAATCTTAGGTAACAGTGACGGCGCACCTCCAGTCGCAGAAAAAACTATAACTGTTGACGACCTATTAATTTCAAGTGCCTTCGTGTATGAGCTAGATGAAACACTAGCGCACTTCGAGTTGAGAGGAGAGATCTCTCGTAAGATCGGTTACGCTCTTGCAGAGAAGTATGATCGCCTAATCTTTAGAGCAATCACAAGAGGAGCTAGAAGTGCTTCTCCAATCACAAAGAATAACTTCAAAGAACCTGGCGGAACACAGATCAGAGTTGGTTCTACAACTAATGATTCTGACGCTTACGTTGCGAGCAACCTAGTAAATGCATTCTATGATGCAGCTGCTGCTCTAGACGAAAAAGGAGTGAGTTCCCAAGGTAGATGCGCGGTCCTCAACCCAAGACAATATTATTCCCTCATAACTGATATTGGTAATAATGGTCTTGTTAATAGAGACGTGCAAGGTACTGCACTACAAGGTGGTAATGGAGTTGTAGAGATCGCTGGTATCCACATTTATAAGTCTATGAATATTCCTTTCTTAGGCAAATATGGTACTGCATTTGGCGGAACTACAGGTAAGACTTCACCATCTAACATGGGCGACAGAATTGGTAACACACTTGAGAACGCATCAGGTGCATCAACAGGAATCAACAATGACTACGGTACTACTGCTGAAGTAGGAGCTAAGTCTTGTGGATTAATCTTCCAGAAGGAAGCTGCTGGTGTAGTTGAGGCTATTGGTCCTCAAGTACAGGTAACAAGCGGAGACATATCCGTGGTATACCAAGGTGATGTCATTCTGGGACGTCTAGCTATGGGGGCGGATTACTTAAATCCTGCTGCCGCAGTAGAATTATATGTTGGTGCTACAGCTCCTTCTGCATTCTAATTTATTCATTTTATCGGGAGCTTCGGCTCCCTTTTTTTTTATCTATGACTACTCCAATAGCAACCGATACCGAACTATCCGCAGTTAATTCTATCTTGGGTAGCATAGGTCAATCACCTATAACCACTCTTAATTTTCAAAATCCAGAAATTTCATTTATTCATAATATTTTAACTGAAGTAACTAAAGATCTTTTAAACGAAGGCTGGCACTTTAATACAGAAGAACATGTAAAAATCAGTCCAGATGCAAATGGAAATATAACCATACCAAAAGACTATTTACGTTACGACATTAATGAAGGTCAAGTTGATAGGCATATGGATGTTGTAAAAAGAAACGGCAAATTATATGACAAGGTAAATCACACAGATGTCTTTGACCATGACATGGAATTAGACGTTGTTTATCTATATAACTTTGAAGATGTACCTTCAGTTTTTCAGAGATATATTATCGCTCGTTCCTCTACTAGAGCAGCTACTCAGCTAGTTACAAATCCAAATTTAGTAAAACTATTACAACAACAAGAAGCCTTAGCTCGTGCTTCCTTAATGGAATATGAAACACAGCAAGGAGATCACTCCTTCCTTGGTTGGCCGAAGAATAGTGTCTACAGATCCTATCAACCATACAAATCCTTAATTAGATAATGGCAAGTGTTACACAATTAGTACCAACATTAACTGGGGGAATCTCGCAACAGCCAGATGAACTCAAAATTCCAGGACAGCTTAATGTTGCAGACAATGTATTACCTGATGTAACACATGGTTTGCTTAAACGTCCTTCTGGTCAATTTATAAAATCACTGAGTGATGGAACTAATAATTCCCAAACAAATGGTAAATGGTTTCATTACTACAGAGATGAAGCAGAACAATATATAGGTCAAGTTAGTAGAAGTGGTGATATCAATATGTGGAAATGCAGCGACGGTTCAGAAATGAATGTTGTTGGCTCTACCACAGCAATGGCTAACTATCTGACTCACAGTGATGACGAAGATATACAGACTCTAACTATTAATGACTTTACGTTTCTTACAAACAGGTTAAAGACTGTAGCTATGTCTTCTACTAAGTCACCCGTCAGACCGCCGGAAGTGTATTTAGAGTTAGATCAAATAAAATATGCTGCCCAATATTCCTTAAATATATTTGATAATACAAACTTCCAAAGCGTCAGTACATGTACAAGACTTAGTGGAGAGCTAGTTAGATCAAGCAATAATTACTGTAATAGTGATGGAACAATAGCAAGTCATACAGCTCGAGTTAATAACACAACTAGATGTGATGCTTCTACAGCTTCACCTAATGATGATGACTTAGCTCCTAACGTTGGTACCAGAATATTTGAGGTAGGTAGTGGAGTTACGTTAGTTGATAACGATGCTATTTCTACAGATGGAGGAACTGATTTTTCTTATCAAGCAAATATTTATAACGCATCTGGGACAGGAGGTCAGACTGGAAGATCTAATCTATATTTCAGAATTACTACCACTGGTCAGTCCACACCTGTAGGGGCAGGATCTAACGTTGAGTACAGAACTAGATATACCACCAACGTAGATATGTTATACGGCGGTGAAGGTTGGCAAACTGGTGATCATTTCTATGTATATATGAAAGATGGTTATTACAAGATAACTATCGACGAAACCAGTACTTCGAGCGTACAGGCAAACCTTGGTTTGATCAGACCTAACCCTACATCCTTCGATACCAAAACTACTGTTACTGCTGAATCTATATTGGGTACTTTAAGATCTGAGATCATAGCTACAGGTAATTTCACCAGCTCGAATGTACAGATCATAGGTAATGGAATTTATATAACTAGACCTTCCGGTAGTTTCAATATGACAGCTCCTAACTCAGAGCTTATGAACGTTGTAGCAGGAAGTGTACTGGTAGTAGATGATTTACCAAGACAATGTAAACATGGAATGGTAGTACTTGTTAGAAACAGTGCTGATGAGAAAGATGATTACTACGTAAGATTTGAAGGAAATAATGGGAAAGATGGTAATGGTACATGGGAAGAGTGTGTCAAACCTGATGAAGAAATTAATTTTGATGCTGGCACTATGCCACTTCAATTAGTCAGAACTAACGCAACAACATTTACCTTATCTACAGTCGCTTGGGATGAAGCACTTGTAGGAACTACAGCTGAGGATGGTACAAACCCTCGTCCGAGTTTTGTGGGGGCATCTATTAACAAGATGGTTTTCTTCAGAAACCGTTTAGTTATGCTGAGTGGTGCAAACATAATCATGTCCAGACCTGGAGATTTTTTTAATTTTTTTGCAAAAACTGCAACCACATTTTCCAACAGTGATCCTATAGATTTATCCTGTAGTTCTACATTTCCAGCTACCGTTTTTGATGCTATACAAGTTAACTCAGGATTAGTCATATTTACTAAAAATCAGCAATTTATGCTGACAACAGATAGTGACGTATTAAATCCAAATACTGCAAAAATTAATGCATTATCAAATTATAATTTCAACCATAAAACTAATCCAATATCTTTAGGTACCACAGTAGGTTTCTTAGATAACGCTGGAAAAAATAGTAGATTCTTTGAAATGTCTAATATTAGACGTGAAGGAGAACCTAAAGTTGTTAATCAAAGTCAAGTAGTTTCTCAATTATTAGATAAAAATCTAACTTTAGTTTCAGCCTCAAGAGAGAATAACATTATTTTCTTTAGTGAAGTTGGTACTAACAAGTTATTTGCATATAGATATTTTGACTCAGGAAACAAAAGAATCTTAGCTGCATGGTTTAACTGGACTGTTACTGGAAATATTGTCTATCACTGCATGCTAGATGACGCATTACATGTAGTAGTGAGAAATAACAACAAAGATCAATTACTAAAGTATTCAATAAAACAGGATACTGATGGTACTTATGTAACTTCTGGAGATACATTTACTGTTCACTTAGATCATGCAATGTCAGTGACCACGGCTGGTAATACTTATAATTCCACTACTGGTAAAACTACATTCCCTAAACCTACTGGCTTAGAAAGTACAAATCAATTAGTTGCTTACGACGTTGATACTGCGAATAACAACTTAGGTAGATATGCAAAAATAACAGTCAGTGGATCGAACCTAGTACTAGATGGTGACTGGTCAGGAGAAACATTTATTATTGGTTACTTGTTTAATATGCAAGTCGAGTTACCTACAATATTTTTTGGATACAAAGATGGAGAAGACTTTAGATCTGATACAAGAGCTGATCTAATAGTACATAGAGTTAAATTTAGTTTTGGCGATATAGGAATTTATAAACTTACTTTAGATAGAGATGGTAAACCACAATACAGTGAAGAAAGAGAAGTAAATAGAGCTAACCAACAGACAGCTAACTCTCCTACCTTCTTAGCTGAAGATGTAGAAACTATACCAACTTACGAAAGAAATAAGAACTTAAAACTTACTGTGTCCTCAGAACACCCATCACCAGCAACAATGCTGTCGTATCAGTGGGAAGGACAATATACAACTAAATCATATAAACGTGTCTAAATACATTCACCCTGCAACGTTGGAAGCTGCTCTATATGTAGCTTCTAACTTGTTACCAGAGGATCGTTCGGAAGTAGCTGAGGGTCATGGACATGATCCTGAGAATGCAATAGTCGTAGGAATTAATAACTGTGACTCTGTATATTTCAAGGTACCGAATGGTGAGATAGCTGGACTAGCTGGCGTATATCACGATGGGCAGATCTGGATGCTCTGTACACCAGCTATCCTTAAATATCCACATACCTTTGCTCGAGAAGCTAAGAGGTTTGTGAAAAGTAGAAAAGAGAAGTTGCTCTGGAATATCGTTGATAAACGAAACAGGGTTCATTTAAAACTCCTCAAGTTCCTTGGGTTCAAATTTTTAAGGGAACTAAAACATGGACCTAATAATTTATCCTTTATAGAATTTTGCCGTGTGCAGTCCTAGTGCAGCCTTCGGTGGAGCGTCAAAGATACTTAGCGGTATAGGTCAAAGCCAACAAATCAAGGCACAGAATACAGCCAAAAGACGGGCATGGGAACGTCAGATGGAGATTCGCCATAGAAAGTGGCTACAAGACAGAACCTTATATCAGGCTAAGACAACCAAGCGTGCCATCGATATAAATGAAAATGATCTAGCAGCAAATCGTGCTTACGAAAAAGCTAGAGCAAATCTAAATGCAACCCGATCAAAAGCTTTGTCTCAGAACATGGGTTCATTTATGAAAATGGTTAGAGAAAAAGTTGGCAAGAGAGCAGCTGCCGGTGTTACTGGTAGATCAGCTCAACGCTACGAAACTTTGGTAGCAGCAGCTTATGGAAGAGAAGTTGGTAAGAGAGCCTTTGGTTTAACCCGTGGCTATGAAGCTTACAGAGAAAGTATTCAGAGAACAAGAAGACAAGCTTTAAGCGCAAGAAATAAATTAACAGAACCATTAGTACCAGTACCTACATTGGCTCCTAATTATCCTCCAATGCAGAACTCATCAATGCCAATATTCCAGGGAATCCTTGGTGCGGCTGGTAGTGCGTTCAGTGCTATGGAAGCAGATGGTGGAAACCTATTTAGTGGTGATCAAGCTATGGAAGGTGATTGGGATGTAAACCCAATACCAACTGGAGCTGATGGATTTACTGATTGGTCTCAAGCGGAGGTTATATATTAATGGCAAAAGAACCACAATTCGATCCCGTAGCATCTAAAGATTATATTCCCGAACTCGTAACTGGTTATAAACAGATCAACGAAGGAATGGATAATTTCTGGAGTCAAGAAATTGACAACTATAATTATGCAGCTTCTTTCGCTGGTGATGGTTTAAAACAGTTGGGCGAAATGTCCGAAACTATTGGTGGGATTTTAAAAGAAAGAGAAGATAAAAAAAGGCAAGAAGATTTTGCTAAAGGTTATATGTGGCTCTATGAAAATGGACTCCCAGATGAAACCCAACTTGCATATGACACTGCCACTGAAGAGTTATACGAAGAAGGGCGTGTTATTAATGACATGCGTACTGAGTGGGACAAAAGAGGTGGTGATATATGGAACTCTGTTGAATTTAAAAAGCTAAATAAAGCTGAACAGCATGGAGCTGTTGTTGCATTTGTTGAGGGAAAACTTCAACAATACAGTCCTTCTACTAATGAAGCTATGCAAAATGCAACTTCATACGAGGAGTACAAAGCTGCTGAATCAATAGCAAGATTAGATCTATACAGACAACTTGGTGATATCAACCCAGCTCTAGTAAATAAACATGTCTTTGAAGGGCAGCGTAAAAAAGAAGAAACTGCCTATAACAACTGGTATACAAAAAGAGAAAAAGAAATAAAAGAACAAGAAATAGTTGATGCCAAGAAAACACTTATGTCTTGTGCCATGACAGGTGCAGACGGAGTGAACTGCATAATGAATTTTGCGAATAATTATTCTGGTTTATATGGCGGTATTAAAGGTAAGGCTAGAAGAGAAGCTTTAGGTCATTTGAAATCTTTAGCAAATTCTGGAGTTTTAACAGAAGCTCAAACTGACAAAATGTTGGACATGGAATTTGTACATGCTGATGGCCATACAACTACTTTTAGACAACAATATCCAGCAGAAGCTAATGAGTTAGAAGATGCTGTAGATGATTATGCAACTAAGAAATACAACAGAGAACAGAATGAGCGTCAACTAAATGCTCACAACGATACTCAGGAATTTATCAAAGGTATTCCTGCTGACAAGATCAGTGAAAAAGGTTATGACTTAGAAATTATTAAACAGGCTCAACAATTACAGACAAAGCAAAAGATGATGTACAACGGTCATTCTGACCCGTACCTCCAAACAATGATTGATAGCTTACGTGAAGATAAGAACATTATAAAATCCAGGAAATTAGACGCAGAGCAAGCTTTTCTTGATGGAGAGTTAAATTCAGAAACTCTTAAAGAATATCCAATAATGGTTCAGTTAGATCCTGAGATACAAAAGAAAGCGAAAGCTGGAGATACTGTAATTGTTGGTGGTAAAGAGTATTTAAATGACTTGGAATCTATGGTTAAAAAAGCAGCCAAGTTAACGGCTGGTGGATATGACGATGGAGCTAATCAACTCTCAAGATACTTCCAAGCTAAATGGCAAAAAAGAGCTATAGAAATACATGAAGCTTTACCAGAAGGTGAGAAACATAAAGCTGGTCAAATGGCTTTTGATGAAATAAAAACTGATTTTGAATTTCAATCTAAACAAGGTGCAAGTGTAAGTATCTATCAGGATGATCTTGGTAATTATGTAAGTCCTAATGTCACCAAAGCAGATGAGTTAGCTGATACATCAAAATTAGTTGATAAAGCAATACAAAAAGAAAATTTTTATTTAAAGAGTATGGGAGTTACAGCTCTAGACTCTCCAAGACTTTTCTTTAGTGAACAAGAACTTATTGATATTCAGAACAACTCTGCAACTCAAGGTGTTTTAGTCATACCAGAAAAAGCTAAAAGAATTGCTAAAAAGTTCGACAATATGAATGCTATCGATGTCATCAATAGACAACGTGCATCACTAGGTATGGAACCACTTACAAGCGATGCATTAAAAGCATTTGATGGATTACCTACAGAATCTAAATTCTTACTTAATTACTCAGCAACAAGTATGACGTCTGCTCGTGCATGGGGCACCACTGGAGAAAACGTACAAGCTTTATCACCCAAACAAAAACTACTAGAATCCTTAAATTCCGATCTATTGGGAGATCTTAGTTTTGGCCATAAAATGGCAACATTTGAAACTGGTATTCAACTAGACAACCTTGGCTATAACTTTGACAGCACCGATGAATTATATAAGATTCTTAATTCCGAACAAAGAGATGACTATAACAGAGCACTTTATAAATACAGCGGTGGTACAGATAAATATGCTTTAAAAAACTTGATTATCGAAGGTCTTGAAAAAGATGTAGAAAACAGAACTAACAAATGAACGATTCAATAATGGATGAGTTGAATGAGTCTGTCCCTCGCTTAACTGAAGAAGCTTTAAAGTCTATGGATGAGTTTCAAAAAGAATCTCAATATAGACAACAAGTTTTACAGGAAGCAGCAGGAGGAGACCAAGGTCAAACAGAACAGACAAATCAACCTCAATCCCAATCAAGTTCTACGGAACTAACAGAGGTAGAGCCGAATAAAGTTGAAGGTCAGGCTTTATCTAGAAAAGATCATCGACTATACATAGAAGGAAAAATCAAAAGAGGTGAGAGAATTACCTTTGCTGATACCTTTTCCCATAACAGAGCAGATTTAAGAAACCCATTAAATGCTCCTAATTACCCAGCAGCCATGGGAGCTGGAATGGTAGATTTCGCCATTGATACAGTCAACATAATTCCTGGCGTTAAAATTCCAAAACTGCCTAAGTACGAAAGTGCAACTTTGCAGGGTATTAGAGAAATATCTGGCATCGTGATTCCTGCGTTATATGGAGGAATATGGTTAAAAGGCTTAGGAAGAGCAGCTCATGCGAAAGTTGGCTGGTCTATTGGAAATAACCCTTTAATGAAATTTATGGGTAATGCCGGAGCTGATGCTTTTGCTGGTGGTGTAGTCGATAGGATTAACACAGTAAACGAAACAGATCACAACGCTGCTGGTTCGTTAAAGAAAGCGTGGCCACAGACTTATGGCTGGATACCAGAAAACATTGCAACATTAGATAGCGATTCTCCAGAAACTAAGAGAATGAAGAATGTCAATGAAGGAATTGGATTAAGTTTCTTCGGAGATGTTTTGCTAGGTGGTACAAAATTACTTAGAGAACTAAAAGGTATAGATGACGCAACCCAATGGGTACCTAAATCTGAAAAGGCTAAGGCATGGGTTGATAAGAAGAATGCAAAGAAGACAAGAGTAAAAGACCCAGTAGAAAATGAAATGGTCATCAACAGTGAAAAGAGAAAGAAAGAGTTCACTGAGCTGGGTAAATATAATTTAGAAATTACTGAAGATATAGATCTAGATAAACCAATAAAAGGAGTACATAAACTCTACGATGATTATGAAGTTGGTTTTAGAACTCAGGATGCAGATATAGTTTCAGCATCAGTTGACGCTGTACGTATTACTAAAAATATAGATAGTGTCCAAGGAAGAGTTGGAAGTGTATTTACTGATTCTGCATTAAGAAAAGGTTTAAACCTTGATGATGGAGGATTTGATACTATGCGTCAATTATCTAAAGATTTGCAATTAGATGTTGAATGGCATGGTCAAACTGGAAAGGTAATTACACATAAAGAGGTTGTAGAAGTAGGAGAAGATCTAGCCGCAGCTTTATACGAAATGGATGTACCAGAAATGAAGAAAGTTATTGATACTTTCTTAACTGGTACCGACGCTGATACAGGTATTAAAGTTCTTAGCTCAGAAGGATATGTCGGAGTATTTAATGCAATAAAGAAATACTTTGATGACTATATGAATATGGACTTAGCACGTGCTCAAGCATATATGAGTACATCTTTAGCTGGACAAGTTTCTGATTTAGCAGAAGGTGCAAGACTTATGGAAGATGCACCCCAAGCTGTACAAAGAGCGCAAGAACAGATCCTAGATAGACTTCAATATTTAATGAATATTAAAGCGCAAACTTCTTATGCAAGAGGTAGAGCTTTGAATATGACCAATATATTTAATCGAATAAAAACACTAGATTTTAGAAATAAAGGCGGAAAGAAAAATATCTTAAATAATGCTTTTAATTATGTAAAAGAGCAGAAACAAGAAACAATAGAAAGTTTAAGGAAAATCACTATTGAGTCAAAAGAAGCTATTGATCTAATCCGCATGCTAAACGCGGAAAAGCCATCAATGTTAAAACCACTAATGTTGGCTTATGAAACTACTGATGGAAATGTAAATACCATTGCAAAGCTAAATAGATACTTTAAAGAATCAACAGGAGTATTTAGAAAAGCCTTAATAGATTTAAATCCTGATATGCCTTCTGTTGTGGTACAGGGAGCATGGGCTAATATTTATAACTCAGTTCTATCTGCTATCGGTACACCTCTTAAAGCTGCAATGTCAAACTTGGCATTAATGATTGAAAGACCTATATCTACTATGGCTGGAGCTTTATTACAAGGTGATATTGCAACCATAAGAAGAGCAAGTTATATGTACACGGTTGGTATGGTTGATACTTTGCAGCAAGCTACTAAACATATGAACATAGTTTTTAGACAAGCGTCTAGAGATCCTAGTTCTGTTGAGTATGTGATGCGTAAAGATTTCCAAATTAAAAATCAAAAAACTTTGGAATCATTACAAGCTTTTGCTGACGCTAAATCTGCTGAAGGTTTAGAAGGTCCAGCAGCAATGATGGAAAGAGTCAAAGCGATGAATGATCTTGCAGAGCATCCTTGGTTGAGATTTGGTGCAAACTCTATGACAGCGTTTGACGGATTTACCAGATCCTTTATTGCTAGTGTTGAAGCTCGAGGTAGAGCATATGATGCATTATTTGATAAAAGCACGAAAATTACAGATAAAAGTTTAAAAGAAGCAAGCGACAAAATATATAAGGAGATGTTCGATGAGAACGGGATGATTACCGATAAGGGTGTGGAGTACGCAAGTAGAGAAATAGCTATGAACCTAGATAATCCTGGGGTAGATGGCATCAATAGTTTGCTTACTTATGCACCAGTATTTAAACCATTTCTCATGTTTCCACGAACAGCTGTAAACATGTTGCGCTTTGCTGGTAGTCATAACCCATTAGGTTTATTTATTGATCGATTAAATGCTTTCAGAAAACCATTCGCACAAATGGATGGTAGTGAAGTAGAGAGATTATTAAGAGCTAATGAGGTTGATGTAGATGCCGTTAATATTGAAGCTGCTTATGAGACTATTCGTGCTGAATTAAAAGGCAGAAAAGCTATAGGTACTATCTCAGTATTTGGTGCTGTTGGATTATTTAGTACTGATCGTCTTCATGGTAATGGTTTATATGACAAGACAAGACAGAGAACTAGACAACAACTTGGTTGGCAACCTCGCTCCTATAAAGGTTGGGATGGTAAATGGTATAGCTATGAAGGTCTTGGTGCAATAAGTGATTGGATTGCTTTAACTGCTGACGTGATGGATAACTTCGATACGTTAGATTCACCAACTTTAGAGTTATATCTAAATAAAATGGGTCACATTTTAGCTGCCAATATAGTTAACAAATCATTCTTAGCTGGTCTCGAACCAATGAACGACGTGTTAGCTGGAAACCCAGCAGCTATGAATAGATGGCTTGCTAGTTTTGGTAGTAGTTTTGTGCCAGGAAGTGGACTTAGAAATGAACTTGGTAGACTTCTTACCCCACAACTAAAAGAAGTAGAACAAGAATTTACACAGTTATTAGCTAACAGAAACCCTATTGCAAAAGAAGGTTTACCTAATGCGTATGACTGGGTAGATGGTGGTCTAATTAGAGAACCACAAAACTTTTGGCAAAGATTAGTAAATACATATTCTCCTGCATTTAAACGTGGTGATGATCTTTCACCTATTAAACAATTCCTTATTGATGTCGAATTTGATGGAAGACCTCAACTAAATACAAATGGTAATGGAGTGGAATATTCTCCAGCTCAACGCTCACAAGTCACACAGATTATGGGCAAAGATAAGCTATTTGCTAAAGAAGTTCAGAGAATAATGAATACTCCAGAGGGTAGAAATTTCAGAAAAGAATACAAAAAAGCTATAAATAATGGAGTTGAATTAGATAGAAAACAATTTAAAGATATCCATAGAATGCTAAAAAGGGCGTTAAGAAATGCTCAGAATCAGGCAGAACTTAGAATTGCTGAAAGAGGAATAGTCGAAAAGAAACAGTACTACAATAGATCGATAACAGACGCCACACGTAGAGGCGACATAGAAGAAATAATAAGACTGCAAAAAGAAGCAAAGAACCTTTTATAAATCCACCCATCAATTCCTAAAGGATAAAGATGGCAACAACTGAAGAACTTAAAAATGGTGGGAGTACATCCTACAATTTTTCAATTGAATACATAAAACCGGAGGATATCAAAGTTGAAATTGATGGAACTCCGCTTACATATACAACAAATACAAACCCATCATCTGGTCAATACAAAGTAGTTAGTACGACAGTTACACTTGGCGCAGCAGCAGCAGCCGGTTCTGGGAATGTACACATATATAGACA
>CEWA01011454.1_pt1 | contig 14236 bp, 9 predicted proteins | sample 530361 | NCBI WGS metagenome assembly CEWA01 (sample SAMEA2620000, study PRJEB7988) | marine metagenome | biome: marine biome (ENVO:00000447); feature: surface water layer (ENVO:00002042); material: "saline water (ENVO:00002010), including plankton (ENVO:xxxxxxxx)" | depth 5 m
TACAAAACGCCAATGAGCACAAATGTCGTTAGTATAAGGGCGCACCAGTAGAACCCCTTGTTCCCCTCTTCCGATCCGATAGAGCGGGCGAGTGTCATTATCTGTAAAATCAAGTTCCTCATAGGGAAGTTCATAACAAAATTCAAGCAAGGGTGTTCAACCGACGCTTTGCAACAATAGCACAGATGTCAAGGGTTGTCAACGCCATCTAGGACCAACTGCCCAACCCACCAGAGATTTTCTGGTTCCAGACTTGACTTTTCGGACTCTGTGTAATACTCTACTATCAAATATAATTAATTGTCCTCTCTCACTTGGTGCTGTTTTCAACAATCCAGCATCTAAAAATTGCAATTGTCCACCTGTATATTCATCTGGGTGTGATAACTGCAGTGAAAATGATAATTTTCTAGTAAACTCTGCTTGTGGTTGAATATGTTTACCTAAGTCAGAGTATTTTGTATTAGGAATGATATTAGATTGAAACTGTGTATGTAAGTGAGAATCTGGATGCCAACCATAGAACTGTCCTTCTTCATATACAGTATATTGAAGTTGCTCAGCATCATATGAGGTGATATCGTAGCAAAAGTTTTGACGATTTGCTTTCATCACATAATACCATAAGAATGCTCCTATCCATGAATCCTCAGTCCTAACAAATGAGGTATATGATGTTCTTCTAGATGGCATGTTACCTTCTACACTCTCACCATATCGCAGAGGTTCTTGTTCTGCTTCTTGTCTTAAAGATTCAGGGAATAAAACAGTTGCTGCGTCTAATGGTAAATTATCAGTCTCCTTTACAATACGATCAACAATTTCATCAGGCAGTTTAGTCCTGTATTGGATAATAGCTTGTCCCATTATACTTCTTCAAAATCATGTACACATGCGCTATCAAGTTCTTTTTTGATGATTGTATTTCCATCCCATAGAAATTTCAATTGAGTTTGCTGCATTCTAGGAGAACATGTAAAAATACGGTCATGCTCTTCTTGTGTAATTACACCAGCACTCAACAGTTTAGCATAATAAGATTTCTTTTGGTTTATAAAGTAAACCTCATCTCTACCAGCATAAACATCACGCGCTAGAATTTCAATAGGAATACCATCAAGGACCGACATTGCAAATTTTGTTTTATCAGTTAAATCAAACCAATATTTGCATGGGAAGATACCTCTATGTTCAATGACAGATAACCTAATCTTCTCGAAGTCATCTCTATCTGCAAATTCACTTACGGATGGTAAATCTTTAGTTCGGATCTTTACACCAAAATACTTCATAACACCATCAGCAGTAAAATATACAGATTCTACTACAATAGGAACACCTCTTTCTCTAAGAGACTTTAATTCTTCTGGTTCTTCTCCATACGATCCATCAAAAACATCAAATCCAGAATAAGGTGCATTGTATACTAAAACCTCATATCCATATACAGTATTTCCATCGGATGATGTATATGTTTTTAATCCTTCTAGTTGTTTTTCAGGATCTGTAAACTTTGATGCAAATGTTTTCAGTGGTTCTACACATGCGTCAACAACAAAAGGAGATGCAATAGTCGCATATCTATATGGAATCATCTTGGCATAAGAGATTTTCTCCTCTGTACCTAGATCAAATACGTTAGATGCTCTATAGTGATCAACAATCATTTTAACTTTAGTTTCCAAGCGACGGTTTTTCTTAATCCACCAAAAGTTCTGGTGGTTTCTTCGGAAAAGTGCGGAATAAGTCCTGGGAAGTATACCGCTTTATTCAGTTCAGGAGTTACAAACTGAGGACCATCATCGAATAAGAATGTTGTTTTACCATTCCACCTCACGTCCCATGCAGTGTTAGCATACAATAGAAAAGTTCTACCGTATTCATTGAAGGCATCTTGGTGTGGTTGACCCGATAACCCATATGTCGCTCCATTAGCATAACAAGTGGTGCATACTAATTCATCACCTGTCAGTTCCTGTATTTTATTTAGAAGATCTTCCATGAAGAAAGGAAGATCAATCAAAGACATGCTCCAGAATGGAGGAGTTTGATGTTTAGGACTACTGATATGACCATATCTCCACTTAGGTCGCGACAAATATCTCCCCATGGTATCCATTTCATTGACAGAGAAGCATGGTTTGAATATTTTTAAGTCACTAGGAGTATAGTTATGTTTCTCAAAATCAAAATTGTGCATAGTTTCTAATCAAACGATAACGAGTCTTTTCTAAATCAGCAATGATAGGACGAATAAGATCTTTATTTTTTATAAGTGTATCAGCATATTCTACCAGAGTTTCTCTAATTCTGCTATCGGCAATAACAGATTCAACCCAAAATACACACACTCTACGTTCACCAGATATCACTGGTTTAACTTTATGCATCAATCCAGTAGGATAAACAATTGCTTGTCCTGGTTGTAATTTGTATTCTACCTCTGTATCTCCTACCGCAAAAACCAATTCTCCACCTTCATAGTCATCAGGTGAATTCAGGAAGACTGTCACACTATAATCTGTCCTTAATTGATTTATTTGATAGAAATCATTGTGGTATGCGTAGTGCATTCCTTCCTTATAACGTAAAAACCTAGGGAATGTACTTGCCCTAGGTAGAAACATATAGTTGAAAGTGTTGTTTTCTTTAATAATTTTGTCAACATAATCAACTAAAGAATCTAAATGGGTAGAGTCTCGTATAACCTCATTCCATTTACTTTTTTTATCAGACGATCCTGTCTCAGAACCATCCGCAAACATACAGAAGCCATAAAAATCATTAATAGCATCAACATAAATTTTGTCAAACAAATCAATAATGTAAATCATATTATATCAAATAGTTTTATTGCAGTCCATCGGTAGTTGGATTAATATAGTCTTCTGGTCTATTGTTTGCTTCTGGTTTTACAAGTGATTTCTCTAGATCTGGGAAATACTCAAATAAAGATAGTTCTTCCATTAAAGCATATGCTTTCTGAGTTACGATAATATCTTCTTGTGCATAGTTTCTAACAAAATCTCCAATGTTCGCAACATTTGCAGCAACGAAGTCGGAAGATGCTTTAAAGTCTAGTTTATCAAATTGATCGTCAGTTGACAAGTATTCTACATCTCTATTAGGATACTTTTTAACATACATGTTAGGATCAAGAGGATATTTCATCTTTGAAACAAATTCAAACGCTGCATAAGCACTCTCAAAGGTCTCCAAATCAGGGAGTAGGTTTCTAACTCTCTTTCTCCATTCTTTCCATAGTGCTAACTCTCCCTCAAACTCTTCTTCATAATCAGGAAGCATTCTCCAATCAGAATATAGGAGCATTTCGCTAATCTGCCCCCTCATCTTTCTCCACTTTCCTTCATAATAGAACTGGTGATCAAAAAGTTTCTTACTTTCTGCAACCCAATTTGTTCTCCTTTCTTCTTTTGTTAAAGTAAACAAGGCAGAGAACAACTCATAAACTTCGTACGCTTGTTCGGAAGTAGCATCTTCATACCAATACGTCTTCCAATACTGAGAATTAGTATCTGGATCAGTTCTTAGTCTTCTCTTTTGGCAAAGATATGAATTGTCGGAATAGTAAATAAAATACTCTATTTCGTCTTTTCCTTCAATATGCCAAAATGGATTTAGTTTAGGAAGAACTTTCTCATCCCAAACATCATCACTAATTTTAGCAGCAGTGAAATTATTTCTGACAGATAACTTTTCGCGAAAGTTTACCTCCAAAATAGTTTCTCTGATCGAGGCATCTGCCCTATTAAGATATTCTTGTGTCATTTTATCTTGGAGCTTGTAAGTACCATCCTGTCAGTATATATTTATCTTGGGAGTAAACTGTTAGTCCACGATGAACATGTGTCATGCCTGCTGGCCAGATAGTAATAGTTCCTTGTGTTGGTCTAATACGACGACGTTGATGTAAAAACTCTGTTTCTCCCTCATTCTCTGGCATGTCATTGAGGTAGAGAATCCATACTAACTCTCTATTACAATGAGTGTAATCACTGGACTCGTAATGCCACACATGATATCCTCCCTCTGGTTCTGTTTTCTGTAGTTTTAAATCTGTAGAAAATAACCTGCAAGATTGCAATTGGGAGTATTTGTCAATGTAATGCGTTACAGTTGCTTGTAAATACTGATTTACAGCTCCTGCTAGTTCTGTACTCGTGATGTTTAATAGAAGAGATAAGTCATCACGACCTAATTTTCCTTGTGTTCCAAATTGAGTCTCTCCATCCATCATCTTACCATCAGCGATGGAAGAATTATTTAATTCGTGTTCAAAATGATTAATGATCTTTTCGCAAAGATATGCAGGCATGAAATTCTCCCACACACCGACGAAATCCTTAAACTCACTCTTGGTGAGTTTTGGATCTTTCATCAACTCAAGAGGTTTGATTGGTTGCATAATCTATAAATCTGATAATAATATTTAGTATGCCTTAATTAGATACTTGACACGGAAAAATGGTTGCACAAGAGGGATGGTAGTATTAGGTCTTAGGGCAACATCAGGAATGATTGCTTTTGCAGTTGACAATTCAAATTTGCCTCTGTTAACACGGGAACCTAGTTCAGTGTGACTAAATGCCACTTCAACTGTGCCATCATTTGCTCCACCTAATCCTGAAGTTTTTGTTCCAGGTCCATTTACATTACCCCAACCATATGCATTTTGGGCAGAACCATACTCACTGGTAGACAGATAATGATTGTGAGTCAACAATCCACCTTCAGGAGAATAAATTCTAACTGTTGCACTACTCGCAATAACATCAATAGCACCCAATTGGTTACCACTACTATTGTTTAATTGTAGACCACCTTCTTTTGGTGATGCCCAATAGTTAGTATAAGAAATATTAGTTCTATACTCTGGTGTGAAAAGACCTGCGTTTGGAAGTGTAGGACCGCCAGGTAATACGTTAGATGTATCGTTTGTGCCGTTAATTGTAGGGTTTCCAATTGTACCTCTGGATCCCCATGCTATCAATCCAGTGCCTTGTCCTAAAACAATAGCACTTAACATTTGATGGACATGCCCAGGTGTTTCTACAATCGTGTCAAGGATTGGACCACATGTTGCATTCATGTTTCCAGCAACATTAAATGAGATAGAGTTACTAGTAATTCCATCTAATCCTGTTGTTTCAACATTTCCTAATGCATAGAATTGTCCAGAAGTTCCAGTATTACCCGTTCCTTCAACCTGTTCCAATGGTAGGTTACCACCAGCATCGACTTTATCAATAAACCAGTCGCCACCAACAGATCCGACAGTATTAGCAGAACCTGAACCAACACCACCAGGACCCACTCTAGTTGGAGCTAATGGAGCTCCACTTAAGTTTCCATCAACATTTCCTGTTCCAAACAATCTTCTGTTTCTAATATTAGGAAGTTGGAAAGAACCAGTATATGTTGTAGTAACTCCACTGACACTCTTAGAAGCAGATCCACCATATCTGTTGCCAATGACTTCAAATAAATCTGGATAATCTTCTGCACTCAAAGATGCTCCATCACATTCTCTAAATCCTGGGTATCTAGAATCCAATTCTCCATCCAATTGTCCCCAGTTACCCTGAGAATCTCTGAAGATAGGAATAATTGTGCCAATAGCAAGTCCGTCCTGTTTAGTACCTGGAGTAGAATTATACCATGTAGACTTATTTTGTCCAACTGGTTGTGTAGAAAGAGTTCCTACGGTCCATGTGTCAGAGACACCACCAACCGTTACTGAAATATTTGCTGCACCAGATCCATAAGCACCAGTTGTTAATCTCAGTCTCATACTTTGAGTTGATGGATTAATTGTTCCTGTATAAGGAATTGCTTGCCAATTGGTGCCACCATCTAGACTAACTGCTTTTGTTGTTCCTGTTCCAGAAGAAGTAACACTGATTGATCCTGATGCGGTCATACCAGACAAGAATACTTGGTTGCTATAGACAATAGTAGTCTCATCTTGATTAGTTCTATCATTAAATGTAAATTGATCTGGAACTGTGTCATTAGCAGCTCCAGTAGTAATTCTCCAATCATCAGTTACAATACCAGTTGCAGATTCACCAATTGAAACAGTAGTATTAATAGTGCCATTTGCAGCAGATGGTGCTGGACCACGTAATTGCAATGTTTGATTAGGAGAAATAGTTGTAGATGGACCTGGGGTTACCCAAGAACCACCATCAATACTAACTTGAATACCATTCGTATCTGGTGACATTGCAATCAATGCTGGAGTATTAAATCCTGTTAATGTCTGCACATTACTATCAACCATTGTGCCACCAGGAGCATCAACAACATCAATGAAATTAAAAGTATTTGGAGCAGTATCTTCTACAAGTAAAGTTGTTAAACTCCAATCGACCACAGCACTACCACCAACAGTTCCCGTAACAGTTGTATTCGTATTTACGACACTTGATGTAGTTGCTCTCAGTGCAAGAGTTTGTCCATTGTTTATTGATCCAGTGTTTGATCCAGTATCTGTACCGTCAATAACCAGTGTGACGGTTGATAGTGCCCCACCAGTATTTGCAGTGAAATTAACATTTGCAGTTGTTGTAAGTCCACTAATGGTTACAGCATTACTGGTTACTGGATAGTTTAATGGTTGATCAGTAACATCAGTAAAATCAAATGCATTTGGAACATTAATTGGTTGATCTTTGGTGATAATGTTCCAAGTAGAAGTCACCGTTCCACCTGCTTGACCAAATGTTAATGTAGCAGTTTTACCAGTAGTAAATGCATTAGCAGAGGTCATTTTGAGACCTAAAGTATCTCCATTAACAACTGTTGTGCTAGTTCCTACGTCTGATCCATTTTTGATAATCTGATCAGCGTTAGTAGAATTACATGGAACGGTTATATTGATTCCATTAACAACTACAGAACCTGTATTAGCAGTACTATATTGTGTATTTAATTCTGCTCCAACAACTGTAGCAAAATTGGATACTGGTGTAGGTATTCCATCATTATCTTCATACGTGATTGAGACATATCCAGAAGTTCCTGCAGCAGATTGTCCACCACCAGCAGGTCTGTCATTAGATTGCTCAGTGATGCTAGTAACGTAAGTAGTATTTCTGTAAGATCCACCACCAGATCCACCGCCAGCATCACTATCACCACCAGGAGTAAAACCAGCGCCGCCACCTGGGGTGCCACCGCCACCACCTCCACCTGCGCCACCGTCTCCTCCGTTGTTAGAGGCATTTCCTCCACCTGTAATGTTTGGTCCTGGGGCATTATTCCAATTTCCATCGGCATTGCCACCAAATTGGAAACCAGATGGACCACTTCCATCATTTCCTGCACCACCAGCGCCACCGCCGCCACCAGCACAAACTATGAGATCTCCTGATCCTACATTTGTGTAGTTGATGTTAATTTGACCATTCTCACCAGTGCCCGAGTTATTTCTATTGCCATTAGTATCACCTAAAGCAGCATTTGTAGTGTAAACGGTGTTGTAATATCCACCGCCACCGCCACCAACTCCACCTGCAATGTGGTTACCTGAATTATAACCTAGTCCGCCAGGACCACCAGGACTTCCTGCTCCTCCTCCTCCGCCGCCAGAGTTAGCAGAACTTGCTAAAACACTATTTGCATTTCCACCGTTAGAAGGATTGTAAGTGGTTGATAAAACAGTGCTAGCTGGATAGATTGTGCCTGATGGATCCCCCAAACTGTAACCAGATCCACCTGATCCTCCACCACCGCCTGCCATAACAGCAATAATGTTTCCATCATCATCAATACGGATGGCACTATCTCCACCACCACCGCCGCCGCCTGCACTAGATCTCCAAGTTTCTAGCAGCGTTGCAGATGCTGCTCCTACTCCACCAAGAAGAACTCCGCCGCCACCAAGTCCACCAGCAGCAGAACCAAGTTGGTCTCCTACACCATTCTGTCCTCTAGTTCCAACAATAAGACTAATTGTTTTACCTGAAACATTAAATAGTGATCCACTAATGATTTGACCACCTTGTCCTTTGGGAGGTTGATCAGGACCAGAAGTACCACTCACATCGAGAGAACTACCACCCGTGCCACCTTGTGCTCCTTTTACGGTATAGTTTACCACATTAATTCCAGCTGGAATTGTAATAGTACTACCACTAGTAAAAGTCTGATTATATGTAATAGCACCACCTGCTGGAGCACCTGCTTGGAGAGCGACAAAAGAACATGCTCCTCCGCCACCTCCTCCACCAGAGGATCCAGAATTTCCTGCTCGACCACCACCACCGCCTGAACCCTGAGATCCACCATTTGTTCCACCAGGACCACCTGGGGCACCACCCTGAGAACTAGCGCCGCCACCGCCAGCGCCCCCAACATTAATAACAATGGTTGCACCAAGAGATACACTAGCAGTGCCAGTCAATCTTGCACCAGAACCACCACTTGCACCAGGAGATCCAGCGTCAGATCCACTGCCGCCGCCACCTGCTCCTCTTACATCAAAATTAAACTCATTTACTTGAGCTGGAAGAGTAAGAGTATATTGTCCTGGAGTATTGTATGTCTGGGTAGTCGCCATTTTAGAACTTAATGATGTATTCTACGATGATGTATGGTGCTAATGCTGTATCGAATGTTTTAACATCCTCTGTGATAATATTAATAGTGGTTCTAAGGTTTTGTGTTCCAATCTGAGTTGTTGGATATGTATACTGTAAGTTATGTGTATAATCCTGACCAGAAGTAGGGATTTGAATTAAGTGTTCATGTGATGCAGATATTGCACCACTCCCCTCTGGAGTACCAATAAAATACAATGCATTACCACCTGTCGCCTTACAGTTGTTTCCACTATGACTGTTTCCTGGTCTTTCTGGACCAGTTCCAGGACTAATTTGATAGTTGCCAGTGCAGTTAGTAACTAATTGGTTTGCTAAGTGTCCATGACCTTGAAAGTGTCTATCTGTTATGACACCAGTAAAAGTATTTTCTTTTTTTGAAGAATATAGAGGATTGCCCTCAATATCTCCAGTCTCACCATCAATTGTGAAGTTGCCACTATATGTAATAGTCTCAGAACTACCTACATTTGATTTTACCGCAAACTCAGCACCAATTCTCGCAGTATTACCATCACTAAGTTTTTCTGACAGATATGTTCCTGTTGCATTTCCAGGAACCAGATATTTTGATCCTAGGTCTGGTAGTTGAATTTCATCAGCACCAATATTTTCAGGGTCTTTTGCAAATTTACAATCTTCTCCAATACCAATAACTTTAGCAAGTTCAGGAAATAACTCTGCTTTGAATATACTACCATCACATCTTAAAAATCCTGCAGGTAATTTTTCTCTAAAATCTCCTGCATTTGGATCATTTCCATCTGGTAGTTGACTGACAAACACCTGAATTGTTCCAGTAACACCGCCATATTTTGCTTTTTGAACAGCGTAATTTGCCATTAGTATGCCCTGATGATGTATAGAACGATTAGTTTTGGCGTTGCTAGGTTAACATTAATATTTAGTGCTCTCTCAAGGTTATTTGGAGTGATATTTGCAGTAATATTGTTTATACCAATCTGTCCTGGCATTCTTAAACTGGTATTTTCTTTGTCCAAATCAACTTGGAAACTTCCATGATCGTGTGCATCAATTGTATCAAAAACTCCTATACCTGGATTGGTTTTATTGAAACTAAGTCCAGAGTGATTAAAAAATACCTCAAATGGTCTATGTTGATCTTGAGTTGATCCATCACCAGTATTCACATCACCATCATCAAAATTTGTATGTTCTGTTGCAATGTTTTCTCCACCTACACCATATGGTGCAGTGTCTGACTTGTTAAATCTTCTGTTATGTGCTGGACTATTATTTGGAGCTCCAAATGGGTCTGGTGGATCAGGAGCATCTGCAGATCCAATCCAGTTAGAAATACCATGTGATGTAGCATTTCTTGGTTTTAAGTTTGGTCCTGGTGCTTCTGCGTCAATGTTTCCAAGAAAAACACCAGACTGTCCATTTCCAAAACCAGTGTTTCCAGATGGTCCCTCATATTCAACCTGAATTGTTGGTTCATCAGCAAAATCGTCAGCAGCACCTTTAAAAATGCTATAAGTAACTTCCCTAGAACAAGAAACACCCGCTCCAGGTTTAGTAGAATTAAGTCCAAAAATAGAAGGGACTTCTGTTGGGTGAGCATGAATAGGAACATGCCTTCTACCTAGTTTTCTTGGTGCAGTATAAACTGTTCTAGTGCCAAATCCAGGATTAAGAGTCATCTCCTCAATAGTTCCAGAGAAATCATTCTCTGGAGTATAACTAAACAAAATGTCCGTATAAGCATCAGGAACATTAGTTCGTACACCGTTGTCAGAATTTGCTCCAATAAATGAAGAGACTGCTGTTGATGCTTCTGCAGTATCAATGTTTGCATCAATGGCACCAGATCCAAAATATGCAGTATCGTAGTCTGCTAATGCTTTCTGACTAATATCTGGTAAAAAAATTGTTTGGTTTTGATATACTGGAAAATCATCTGGTGTAAATCCAACACCACCGTACGTATCCCCAATTGCTTGTGCTAAAAGGGGATACGATCCTGCTTCAACTTCATTTCCATTACAAATCAACCACCCTGCAGGAATTTTAGTTAAAGCGCCAGTCCACGGCATAATAGTGCCAATGGCTGCCGCTTTCATAGTTTTTAAAGCGCCGTAATTTGCCATGTGTTAGATTTCCATCAACCACCAACCTTGAACAGAACTTGGGACTCCCGAGGACTGTCCATTATTATTTAGAGCACCTGCATATACTAGTCCAAGTGCGGCATTTGGTGTAGTTACAATCAATTCACCACCGTTATGGTTAGTAAGATCAACACCTACCACAGAAGCAGCGATATTAGTAGAATCACCTTGGATAGCAACACCAGTTGCTGCGCGAATTACAAGTTTCAAATCGTACTTCAGGTTACCACCAAGATCAACAAATCTAATCATATCACCAGATCTTGGGTTGGTTGGTAGTTTGAGATATAGATCACCATTTGGATTAATGAATAGATTGATGTTAGCTTGTAGGACTCCACCATCACCAGCAGTGATATTGAAGTAATCCCAACGCTTAGCACCAGTTGGACCGAACATGTAGTCAACACCACCAAGATCGATCGTTCCAGAGTTATTAACTTGGAATCTCTTATCACTACCAGAGTAAACTTGTAGATCACCACCATTCAGGCGAAGATCACTAGCAAATGTATTAACACCAGTTGTAGCGGTGCTTGTGTAAAGACCAGAGATTGTTAGGTCACCAGTATTATTGGTGAGTTTCAATTTCTGTCCAGTTCCTGCACTATCATTGATGGTAAAGTCACCACCATTTAATACTGTGTTACCATTAGATGCATCAACTGTTAGTTTATTGAATCCAGCACCAACACTCAAATCACCAAGGATTCTAGTGTCACCATCAGAACTATCAACATCAAATACAGTTGTTGGAGAAGAAGCACCATTGTTAATGGTGAACATCTCGTCGCCAGTGGTTTGAGAACCGACTAATGTCAAGTCTGCATGAACTTCAGTATTACCTCTAATGTAAGTGTTACCAGTGGTAGATTCAACATTAAATGCCATGACAGCAGGATTACCACCATCATTAACTCTCAGAGACTTAATAGAAGTTAGTGAAGCAATGAGGCTAGTTACTTTAACGTATTCCCCATCATTCAGTCTAAGGAAGTCACCTGCTAATAAAGTTCCACCAAATTCAGCAGTTGATAACTGAGTATCGACATTAGTAATACTTGTGAGAAGATAACTTACATCTTCACTCTTATTGAGTTTGAAGATTGGTAGGTTATCAGGGTGTGTTTGAGCAGTTGTACCGTCAACACCACGAGTTACTTTAACACGAATACCTTGTGCATCACCAGTATTAGTGAGGTTTGTTAGTTCAATAACTCTTACCATCTCAGATCTATCTTCATCTGGAGTATATCCAGCAGGAGATCCAGTGAATGCTGCAGATTCGTCAAGAAGTAGATAATCACCAATTGCGATCTGATCTGGTGCGACTGGTGCATTAAGTCTGATAAACTCTTCTGTTGCAGATAGAGTTGCAAAACCACCAGTATCAAGAGTCTTACTGATATCAACCTTTCTATAAAGGTCAATGTTAAAGTTGGAAGGTAGACCACCTGCTGCCTGAGCGGCAGGAGTTGTTCCAAAGACTCCTCTATCAATCTCAACACCACCAGCATTAAGACCACCAGTTAGCAACATGTCACCGAAGAAGTCGGATCTTGCTTTAACTGTTAGTGCGTTATTGATGGTAGTTGTTCCACCTTGAGCACCCATTGTAAGGTCTGCAGCAGTAGCAGCGAACTTAACAATAGATGGACCACCACTAGCAGATAGTAGTTCAAACTGAGTGTTGAGAGAATATAGTTTACCAACACCAGAACCAGCAGTTAGTCCAGAACCAACGTTGACATCACCATCTAAGAAGATGTTTCTAGTCTTAATATTAGTGATAGAAGCAGAGTTAGCAAATGCACCACCAAGATTTAATGTTGCATTGTAAGATGCGTCCGCATTACCAACTGTTGCAATGTTAACATTTGCAGTTTGAGAACCTCTATGAACATTGAACTCAGTAATTTGTGCAACATTACCAAGACTGAAACTTGAATTGTTGCTATAGTTAGCAATATTGATAACATTATTACCAGTATTTGTGGTAGCATTAGCAATTTCTAGCGTTTGTGCTGCCATTGCGAATCTCACCGTAGTAGGTGTATTCATCAGGTCAACAGTTGTGCTAGTCGTATCTAACTGTCCAACTAGAATTTGTAGACTTCCGTTGATTGTGGAATTACCAATAAATGTGGTAGTACCAACCATTACGATGTCAGTATTAATACTGCTCATCTGAGCAACAGTGGTATTAATACCAATCTTACCTGTTCCATCTACAGCAGAGGTAGAAACACGGAATACTGCCTTTTCATTTGGAATCGCACTGTTACCGCCAACTAGGAATGCATTGTCACTTGGGACAACTGACTTAGTTGTGCCAGTTTCATTGAGCCAGTTAAGGACTGATCTACCACTGATAAATGCTGTGCCAACAACGTCAAGGTTAGCACGAGGATCTGTTTCATTAGAAACAAATGCAGTTTCACATGCATCATGTGCAGCTCTTGCAATAGTGTTAACACCTAACTTGTAGTCACCAATTGCTTCAGTATCAGTTCTGAGTGCCTCTCCACCAATAATACCAAACTCTTTCCACTGTGAACCAGAACCAGAGAATTCAATGGAAGGATCATCACTACCAGATGGAGTGTTGGAAACAATAGTTGTCCAAGACTCGGTTGCAGCACCTACAACAAAGTCGATTTGGAAGTAGAGATAGTTATCAGTAGTCTGGAATGCATCACCAGGATAATCAACGATATCCCAGACAGTATTCAATCTAGTATCTGGATAGTAGTTATTAAGTCTAATTTGAGCACCACTGGTGATACCAAGGTTTGCATTAGTAATATCTAATCCAGTTCCAGCATCAACAAATGTCAACTTGACGTATGTGATTCCAGTTCCAGGGATAAACTGAATTGTAGAAATTGCTTGGTTACTACCAGCAATAATCTGAATATAGTAGTTGGTGTAAATCCAACCAAGTCCACCAGTCTTACCAACCTCAAGACCCTTGAGTAGGATATCTCCAGGTTTTGAAAGTACTCCACCGTAGTTTACAAACTGACCAGACTGAATTCTAGTTCCACCAGCAGAGATTAACGTATCCTGATTAGGTGTTAGGTTAGATGCAGCTCCAGAAACTGTATGTGTCTGAATCTGATATTTCTGACCTCTACCGCGTGGGTTGAATCCAAATACAGCAGCATTAACTCTGTTTTTACCGATTGTAATGTCACCTGCATCAAATGGTAGGAATGCAGATCTATCAAGACCCTCATCCTGCTCTTCTTGAGTTACAGGATCAACAGGAGAGACAATAGAACTAATGATTAGAGGAGAACGATTCTCTGTTAGATCATTATCAGCAACGTTGAGGAGAATTGGAGACTCAAATGTGTTTGTTAGTTGTCCATCACCACCAATAACCGTAATATTCTTATTGAACGTTACAGGTGTATCGAAGGTAGTAACGAGACCTCCTACGGTATCATCCTCTTCTCCATCATCATCCAGTGTGGC
>CEWA01007871.1_pt1 | contig 14220 bp, 11 predicted proteins | sample 530361 | NCBI WGS metagenome assembly CEWA01 (sample SAMEA2620000, study PRJEB7988) | marine metagenome | biome: marine biome (ENVO:00000447); feature: surface water layer (ENVO:00002042); material: "saline water (ENVO:00002010), including plankton (ENVO:xxxxxxxx)" | depth 5 m
ATCAGTCCTTCTCTTGATAAACTCCGGAAGGCAACTATCAATTGGGTGATGCAACCTCTTGGTAAATCAGACAATAAATATTTAGACAAACAATTCTGGCTTGCTTCTAGTGATCGTCTTATGTACGAAGGTAAGGCACCAGAGTTGGCAGATACTAAGGCGGGTCGTATGCCTGCATTCTTTGAACACAGCAATGTCAATCTCCCCCAATATGCTTGAGGTCTTCGGAATGGAGGCCAGAGCCATCATGACTGAAATGGAGTCAACGTTTCCTCCCTTGACTCCTAGTCCTGATGACACAATTGAAAAAATTATGTACCGCTCTGGTCAACGTTCTGTTGTGGAGTGGTTGCAAACAAAGCTAGAAGAATCCAATGAGTAGATTAAAGCTTAATCCATCTAGACCAACTAGCGATCACCTCAGATACTTTTACGACAGAGCAGTCATACCATCTTACTCTGACAAGGAAAAAGTAAAGATCGATATTGGTCAAGGTAAGACTTATGAGATCCCCAAGATCAACTACGAGACTAAGATTCTCAAGCCACCCAAAAGATTTAGTTATGGTGGTAGGGTTTACCAACCACGAAAAAAGTTTCTTAATCAAAACAAGGGACTAAAGACCAGTTTTAAAGGCACCAAGTTTGGTAAATCAGCAATTGCAAACCGAGTCAAAAAGGCAACTAAGAAGCCTAGCCTTTCTTTTTCCTTGCAGCCTGTAGCACTTGTCAAGCCTACGTATGGTCGTACACCTAGGACATTTATCTAATGGCTAAACAAAAGAAAAACTTTTTCCAACTCGCTCGTGGTTTTGGAATATTCAAAAAGAGTCCTCGGTCTATTTTCAGAGATAAGATCACTTCCTCTAGTGCACTTTCTAATAAAGAACGTAAGTCAATCCAACAGGAGACTGGTTTATCTAAGCAGCAGGTCTTGAGGCTTGCTAGAAAATATAGCCGACAGTACTTGAAGACACCCTACTCTAAGTTGGGTAAAAATATCTCCGATAAGATTCCTACCAACTTGAAGGATGCTAATCCAATTGATACGACCGCTGTCAATAATGTTAATAAGGTTGATCCTAAGTTAGGATCTGATGCCAATAATGTTGACACCAAGTCTTCCGATTTGGCTGACCTTGCTAAGGCATTTACGGATTTGGCTTCAGGTTACCAGTCAAAGATTGATGATCAAGCTAGTACTATCCGAGGTTATGAAGATGACATTGGTGGTTATGAAAGCGATCTAAGTGACATGGCTGACAAGCTTAGCGATACAGCTGCGTCAGCTAAAGAGTTTCAGCGGTTTGATACTCAGTATTTAAGTAACAACACAGCAGGTGGTGTAAGGCTGCGCCGTTCTAAGAATTTTAGAAAGAATCTATTTGCTTTGGGTGCTTCAGGATTAAATCGGAAGAACCGCACACCTTTTAAAGTTAGTAATGTAAACCTATGACAAAAGCAAAGGAAAGGTACGACGCGCTTTCCTCTACTCGTTCTCAATATCTGAAGATTGCAGAGCAAGCCTCTGAGCTTACCCTTCCGTATCTTGTTCGTGAAGATGAGACATACAACCGCAGTGCTCGCAACCTGATTACTCCTTATCAAAGTGTTGGAGCAAAGGGTGTTGTGACACTGGCTTCCAAGCTCATGCTTGCGCTTCTTCCTCCTCAAACAAGTTTCTTTAAACTACAAGTAGACGAAGCGATGCTAGGTCAGGTTGCTGATCCACGTATTAAATCTGAGCTTGACCTTTCCTTTTCTAAGATTGAACGCACAATCCTTGAAGCCATTGCTGCTTCTGATGATCGTGTGGTTGTACACCAAGCACTAAAGCATTTGGTTGTCGCCGGTAATGTTCTTATCTTCATGTCCAAGGATGGTCTGAAGCTCTTCCCGCTTAACCGCTTTGTTGTTGAACGAGACGGTGACGGTAACATCCTTGAGATTGTTACTAAAGAACGAATCAGTAGAAAGCTACTCGAAACTGAATACGGTATTGATCCCCTCCCACCTGTTGATGTCAACACTGACTACAGTAATCAAGAGGACGCTGACATCTTTACTTATGTCAGGCGTGAAAAAGGATCAATGGTATGGCACCAAGAAGTTTTTGGTGACATCATTCCAGACACAAAAGGCAAAGCACCATTATCTTCCAACCCTTGGATCCCATTGAGGTTCCAAACAGTTGATGGTGAGTCTTATGGTCGTGGTCGTGTCGAGGAATTTATGGGTGACTTGCAGTCACTCGAAGCATTATCACAAGCCCTTGTAGAAGGCTCAGCTGCCGCTGCAAAGGTTGTATTCACAGTGTCTCCTTCCAGTACTACCAAGCCATCTTCGTTGGCTAAAGCTGGTAACGGAGCAATCATTCAAGGCAGACCTGATGACATTGGTGTTGTACAGGTAGGTAAAACAGCTGACTTTGCCACTGCTTATCAGATGATTCAGCAGCTTGAGCGTCGGTTGTCTGAGGCGTTCCTTGTGTTGACTGTTCGTCAGTCTGAACGTACTACTGCTGAAGAAGTGCGTATGACACAGATGGAACTAGAGCAACAGCTTGGCGGCTTGTTCAGTCTCCTTACTGTTGAATTCCTTAAGCCGTACCTGGCTCGTAAGTTGGATGTCTTCCAGAAGTCTGGTGAGATTCCAAAACTTCCTAAGGGCGTCGTTCGTCCTGTCATCGTTGCAGGTCTAAATGCACTTGGTCGTGGACAAGACCGTGAGAGTCTTGGTCAGTTCTTGACCACCATTGCTCAGACAATGGGTCCAGAGGCTATTGGTCAATACATCAATTCCGAAGAGGTTGTCAAACGTCTTGCCGCTGCTCAAGGTATCGACACTCTCAACCTTGTTAAGACCCAACAGGAAGTTCAACAAGAACAGCAGCAAGCGATGGAACAACAGCAGCAAATGGAACTTACTAAACAACAAAGTAAGTTTGCTCAAGTACAGCAGCAAGCAGTTGCAGCCCAACAATCACAACAATAACCACCCATGGCAGAAACCCTTACTTATAACGAATCTCAACCAACCGAATCTTCTGAAGTCTCACTTAACGAAGCAGAGCAAGAGGCTCTTGAAGTTGGAGAACAGATGGATAAGGAGCAAGGCAATGCTTTGCTCGCTGGAAAATATTCTAGTCCTGAACAGCTTGAGAAAGCTTATCTAGAACTTCAATCAAAGCTTGGTTCTCAGTCAGATGATCCTGGTGAGGAAGAGGTTGAGTATGAAGATGATGAGATTACCTCTGATGAAGAGGATGGTGGAGAGGAGTATGAATATGATTCTTCTTTTCTTGATCAACTATACGAGCAGGCTCAAGGTGATCCATCCGAAGAGTTTGTAGAACAACTTCAGAACATGGATGTTGGTGATCTTGCTGACATGTATGTTCAGTATCGTCAGGGTGTAGAAGAACAACTCTCACAAAACCAAGACTTCACTGAAGAGCAGACAGAAGCTTTGTATGGAATTGTTGGAGGCCGTGATGAGTATGCACAACTAACCTCTTGGGCATCGGAAAACCTATCCCAAGAAGAGGTTGCAATGTTTGATGCGGTAATGGATCAAGGCGATGCCAACGCTGCTTATTGGGCTATTCGTGGTCTTGCTATGCAATACGTAGATTCCGTCGGTTACGAGGGTAAACGTATTTCTGGCAAAGCACCCCGCTCGTCTGACACTCAATTCCGTAGCCAGGCAGAGCTTGTTCAAGCTATGTCTGATCCACGTTATGAGAACGACGATGCTTATCGCAACGATGTTCTAGACAAACTTTCTCGCTCTAACATTGATTTCTAATGGCACAACAATCTGATGCGCTCAAGGCTTATGTAACTAGGTATGAGCCTGAGCCTGAACAAAAAGAAGAAACTGAAGACACTCCTGAAACTGAAGAGGAGTGACAGCTTGGGAGGCACCTCAGAGTCGGACCTCCCTTGCATTGGCTTTGGCCCGTACGCGGATACCCTTAGCCGTCTAGACGGTGGGATAGACCACACAAAAATTTTCCAAGATCTTGGAGTTGTTAATACTTAATTACTCCTTACAATGGCACAACAATCAGCCAGCGGCAAGCTTGAAGCACAGCTTGTACGGCCTGGTCAATCTAATAGTACGGGTGACGCCCGTGCTCTTTACCTTAAGCTCTTCTCGGGTGAGATGTTTAAGGGTTTCCAGAACAACACTATCGCCCGTGACCTGATCATGAAGCGTACGCTGAAGAACGGTAAGTCTCTTCAGTTTATCTACACTGGTCGGACTAAGTCTGAATTCCACGTCCCTGGTCGCAGCATCCTTGGCAACGATGATGGTGCACCGCCGGTGGCCGAGAAGACCATCACCGTTGATGATCTGCTCATTAGCTCAGCTTTCGTGTACAACCTCGACGAGGTTCTGAGCCACTACGATCTGCGCTCGGAGATCAGCCGCAAGATCGGCTATGCCCTCGCCGAAAAGTATGACCGGCTTGCCTTCCGTGCTGTGGCACGTGGTGCACGTCAGGCATCTCCTATCACCAAGTCTGGCTTCGTAGAGCCTGGTGGTACTCAGATTCGTGTGGGTTCTACCACTAACGATTCTGACGCTTACAGCTCCTCCAACCTGGTGGCTGCTTTCTATGACGCAGCTGCTGCTCTGGACGAGAAAGGCGTGTCCTCTGACGGACGTGTGGGTGTTCTCAACCCCCGTCAGTACTACGAACTGATCCAAGCTGTTGGTTCCAACGGTTTGGTCAACCGCGATTCTCAAGGTACTGCGCTGCAAGGCGGTAACGGAATCATTGAGATCGCTGGTATCAAGATCTTCAAGTCCATGAACATTCCGTTCCTGGGCAACTACGGTACTAAGTACGGTGGCACCACCGGCCAGACATCTCCTGGCAACGTTGGTTCCTTCGTTGGCGAGACCATGGAAGACGCTTCTGGCGCTACCACTGGCATCAACAACGATTACGGTACTGCTTCTGAAGTTGGCTCCAAGTCCTGCGGCCTGATCTTCCAAAAGGAAGCAGCCGGTATGGTTGAAGCCATCGGTCCTCAGGTGCAAGTCACCAGTGGCGACGTGTCCGTGGTCTACCAAGGCGACGTGATGCTCGGCCGCTTGGCCTGTGGTGCAGATTATCTGAACCCTGCAGCTTCTGTTGAGCTGTATGTGGGTGCTACTGCTCCTTCTGCATTCTGATTTTTATTCACAAGGGGATCCTTCGGGGTCCCTTTTTTTTATTTACAAAGATATGTCTTCTTCTTCGATTAGCCGACTTACCGAGCTAAATGCAATTAATGAAGTCTTGGCAGCTGTTGGTCAAGCACCTGTCACCACACTGGATCAAACAAACCCGGACGTTTCGATTATCCAACAGACTCTCAAAAATGTGTCTCGGGAAGTTCAGTCTGAGGGTTGGCATTTCAACAAAGAATATCATTACAAATTAGTTCCTCAATCCGATCAAACAATTCCTATTCCTGACAACATGCTGCAGCTGGACCTGAGTCCTAAGTACCATGGTGGTAAGGATGTTGTACGGCGTAGTGGCAAGCTGTATGACAAGTGGAAAGAACCACGTGAAGATGCTTACAAATTTGAAGGTGACATCTACGCTGATATTGTTTGGTACTTTGAGTGGGAAGACCTGCCGGCACCCATTCAGGATTACATCATTGCTAGAACATCTACTGTTACTTCCTCCCGTCTTGTAGGTGACACTGCTCAGTTCCAGATCTTGAAAGATCGTGAGCAATTCCAACGTGCTAATGCACTTGAGTACGACTGCAACCAAGCTGACTACACGTACTTTGGACACCCTGAAGGTGAAAACTTCCACGTCAGCTATCAACCATACAGAGCTATCTACCGATAATGGCAGCGATTACTCAGAGAATTACAAACTTTCTGGGTGGTGTATCAACTCAACCTGATGCTAAGAAACTCCCAGGTCAAGTTAAAGAAGCCAAGAATGTCTACCCTGATCCAGCCTTAGGTCTTACCAAACGACCTGGATTTAAGTTTCTTGATGCACTACACGATGGAAGTGGTACAGACTACACAACACCCGCATTTGCAAATGCAAAGTGGTTCTACATAAATAGAGATGATGATGAAGTTTATCTTGGATGTATTGTAGGTAACGCTACTCCAGCAAGTGCTGCAATCCATATTTGGAATGCCACACCCAATAACAGTGGTCAATATGTAAAAGCTACTGTTACTTACGGATCTACTGGCACGCCTCAAGCTTATCTCAGTGCTTTAACTTCTAAGGATTATGAAGTACTGACAGTTCAAGATACTACCGTCGTTGTCAACAAAGATAAGACAGTTGCCGCACGCACTGGTACTTCACCTTCGACTTACTCTGGTTCAGTGATTGTTCGTGCTGTCGAGTACAGTGCTACTTATTCGGTAATCATTGATGGCACAACTATCAGTTACCAAACATATAACGCTGACAACTTCACATCAGCATCTGCAACTAACACTAAGCTGAATGCTAATACAATCCTAACTGGCCTCAAGACAGCAATTGATGCTCAAAGCATTTCAGGGTTGACTGTTGAAGTTGGTAGTAATTGCCTCGAATTAACCAAAACATCGTCATTCACACTGGATGCTAAGGGTGGCGTTGGCGGTACTGCACTACGTTCTTTCCAGGGTGAGGTGGATACTGTCACTGACCTTCCTACTGTTTCAAAGCACGGCAGGCAGGTTACTGTTGTCAATACCTCTTCAACACTTAGTACTTATTATGCTCAGTTTGTTGCCAACAAAGGCAGTGGACTTGGTGATGGTTATTGGGAGGAATGTTTGAAGCCAGGACTATCTCCTGGTCTTGATGCATCCACCATGCCACACGAGTTGGTCAACACAGCGGCCAACACTTTCGTCTTTCAACAAATTACCTACACTGACCGCTTGGTTGGTGATGACACCACTAATAGTCAGCCAAGTTTTGTTGGCGATAAAATTAATGGTGCTTTCTTCAATAACAACAGACTTGGGTTCCTGACTGGTGAAAACGTTTCAATGAGTCAGGCTGGTGAATTTTTTAATTTTTACCACGTTACCTCTTCTGCATCGACAGCATCAGATCCTGTTGACCTCGCTTGTTCTAGTGTTCGTCCTCTTCAGCTTCATGCTGCACTGCCTTCTGTCAACGGCATGATGCTGTTTAGTCAGAACCAGCAGTTCGTGATGTACTCCGAGTCAGGCAACCTTACGCCTCAAGACTCGATTATTAACGGACTGTCTAACTACGAAATGGATAAGGACATACCCCCTGTAGAAGTGGGTACGAATATCTATTTCATCAGTAAGACTCCAGCTTGGTCTCGTATCTTCTCTTACACCATTCGTGGGTTGCAGACGCCTCCACAAGTACTAGACATTGGAAAGGTTGTATCTCAATACATCCCTTCTTCTGTTACACAGATGGTTAGTAGTCCACAGAACTCTTTTGTGTGTCTCTACGGAGAAACTGAAAAGACGTTGTACTTCTACCGTTTCTATGACACAGGTGAGCGTCAAGAGATGCAAGCTTGGTTTAAGTGGACACTTCCTGGCTTCCCCTTGAGTGTCAATATTGAACAAGATGTGATGTACGCCATCCTGCAGGCTGGTGATAAATACATCATGTGTAGTTTGAATATTTCTAGTACACCTAGTGAAGCAATCGTCACTAGCTCTGCTGGTAATCCAGTTAATCCTTACATGGACTTCTATGCAGATGCAGCTAGTGTCACCTCACTGAATGGTGGTTCACGTATCAACCTTCCTTTTGATGACATCTCTGGTCTTGATCCAGTGATTCTTGTGAAAGGTTCTGGCATCAACTTCTCCAACATTACTCAATCAGGCTTCACCGCACCTGTCACTAAGGTGACATCCGGTGGTTCTACTTACTTCTTTGTTGCTAACAAAGACCTGAGTGGTCAAGCCAGTGATGTTGTTGTTGGTTATAAGTTTGCCTATGACGTAACCCTACCAACTATTTATTATCAACAAACACCTGATGGCTCACGCACAGACTATGCTGACTACCTTTCTTTGAATCGGCTTAAGTTCTCTTGTGGTGAGAACTCTGGATTTGGTCTAAAGCTTCGAGTTAAAGGTATCCGAGGTGAGTCCTTTACCTTTACTGGTGACGGTACTAAGACTTCGTTTGCTTTACCGTTTACACCCAATGACCGTAACGACGTTGTGGTCAAAATAAACGATGTTGCGTCTACTGCATTCACTATTGATGATGCAGGCAACATTGTCTTTACTACCGCTCCAGCTAATAACAGTTCTATCCTTGCATACGAAGACTATATCTTTGTTGAACAAGGTGCTGCTGATGTCAACTATTATCTGGCAGATGATGTGGCTATTGAAGGTGAATCTATCTATTCTTTTCCAGTGAATCAACGAAACAAAAACGTAGAAATACGAGTATTTAGTAACACACCATTTCCTGTCTCTCTTAGCTCAATGGTCTGGGAAGGTCAGTACTCACCACGCTTTATTAGGAGGGTGTAGATATGAGTTTAAGTATTTCAGGAGCAATCCAAGGCACGACATCTGGTTTAGGCGTTGGCGCAGCGCTTGCCGCCACACCATATTTAGGCCCTCTGGCAATTCCAATCGGTGCAGCCCTTATGGGAACTGCTGGCGCTCTTTTTGGTGGAGGTCGTTCAGCACCATCTATGGCTGGTAAAAAGACTAAAAAATATATCAGAGACCTAAATAAATACACACTTGATAGTCTCAAGAAGGATGTTGCTTTAGCAATTCAGCTCGAAGAAAAGGCTAAGATCTTATATGAAGCTGAGGCTGATCGTGCCTTTAACGAGTCGATGAAGGATTACAACCTTTATCTCAAGCAGCGTAAATCTGATCACAAAGTTGCCACTGCTCAGTTCAAAGATAGTGTTCGAGCATTTGATGAGACTGTCGATCTCAACGACATCTCCGCTACTATTGCTATCAATGATGCGATGCGGCTTCGTACTCAAAGACTTGAAGAATTAGGCAATCAATCACAAGCTCTTATGTTGGAGCTTGAGTTAGGTAAGACAAGCACTGAGCTGAACAAAGAGCTTATTAGGTCGCAGATGGCTTCTTCCATCAAAGATGCCAATTTGAGTAAACGTGGTATTGAACAAGATCTTAGGATTGCTGTACGTGACGGCGAGCGTACCGTTGACTCCAATACCCGCACCTTTGAATTTGATGCAGCTGTAGCCTCCGCAAAAACCAAAGCTCAAGAAGCTGAGCTTGCTGCACAAGGCGAGCTTATCGATGCGGACATGGTAACCATGGAGGGTGAGCAAGATGCAATCATTAAGAGCGGAAAGCTGAAACGACAAGACGTACTTAATAGTCTTCAGAATTCTTCAGCTGAAGCCGCCTTTGCAAATCAAACCCTACAGCTACAGCAAGATGAGCGTTATGCGGAATCTGCTATTCAGACTGACGAACTTCGTCGACAAGGACTGCTTGAGCAAGGTGCGCAGATCGCTAAAGGACAGGCTGGTCGATCTGCTCTGAAGTCAGTACAAGGTATTGCTTTTGCTAATGAACAAGCACAAGCCTTGGTTGCCAGCGCTATTACACGTGCTGATGCTAAGTACCTTATCGACAAGAACCAGATTGTTCAGCAGCTTACAAACTTCCGAAATCAAGCTGATTCTGAACTCCAATCTTCTGCTATTGGGTTAGATAAGTCTTCTGCTGACTTTAAGGCTGGCAAGCTGAAGATGTCTGCTCAACGCAGGCAGCTTGATAGTCTTAAGCAAGATTCTAAGATTCAATCTCTTACAATCAATAACCGCAAAGCTGACACGATTGCTGCTAATGAATTAACTGCTCTACGTGTTTCTGATGCAGGCAAGTTGTCTCAACTCAACCTGGATAAGCTCTCTAGCATGTTGCTGCAATCACAAGAGCAGTATCAGAACCAGCTTGTAAATTCAGACCTGGCTCAATTCAGTCTTGCTGCACAGACTCAGTTGTCTATGAATTCTCTCCGTTCCGCACGTCAAAGTGCTACGGATCAATTCAAGCTTAGTAAAGAGCGTATCAAGTTTGACGAGTTCCTGTCTAACAAGGCTGCTGAATCTCAAATCCTTGATGAGCCTAAGCTTCCTGCGCTTCTGCCGCCTCCTAACGAAGCTCCTCCACTGGTTTCTCAGCCAATGCCAGATGTTGATTGGAAACGCATTAAGAAACTTATGGATAAGGCTAGAAGGGCTAAGACTTATTATGACCCTAGTGCTGAATCACAGTTTGCACAGATGCAGCAAAACATCGTAAACATCGCGCAGCAAGCAGGTGCAATTGCTAAAACTTTCCAAAAGCCAGAGCAAGTAATTAAACAGCCCTCTTATCAACCTAAGTTTGGTGCGGCTTTTAATACTACTACTGTACCTAATCCTGATACCTTTTATGCAACCCCTATAAATTACACTCCGGCAGGCGGAACGCCTCAGTTGGCATTCGATTCATCTAATGTCAGTTTCGACGCTTCATCCATAGACTTTAATTCAACACCACCTATAGATTACAGCACAATTACCCAACAATAATCGACAATGGCAAAGCTTTTCTCTGGGTACGCCCAAAGTAGAGGGTTTCAAAATAAACCTTCTGCCAATCGAGCAAGGCAAATTGCCTCTGGTTCTGAGTATGTACGCAGCTTAGAACGTATGAGGCAGGTAGAACGCAGCAATGCAGTGCAGACCCATCAGTTACTGCAACAAGCCTTTGATATTGATCAGCAGAATCGACAGAACTTTCGTGACATTGAGGTCAAGGCCGCCAATGTAGAAAGGCAGGCTAAAAAAGATTTGTTTGATAATCAAATCAAACGCCTAGAAATAGAGGCACAACAGCAGACTGATATTTTCACTGCTTTGTCTGGTATCTCATCTACTGCTGCTGACATAATTAAAACAGAAGCTGACAAACGTAAACAAGCTGAGATTCAGTTTGGTCAGAATCTTGTTATTCAGTATGGCCTCAACTCTCAGGAGGTTGCTGAACTGCAAGCAATGGAAGGCGGACTGAAGGAGTATCACAATCAACAATCTCCTTTGATCCACCGTCTACGGCAGCAGGGTGCATCTGAAAAAGACATCAACGCACTTATGCAATCCAGTGGCTGGAATGCCTATGGATCTGCACTAGCTGCTGTTCAAAGAGCTGGTAAAGATTATGATCTTTATCTGACTGAGAAATATAATCAAGATGTCACCATCAATGGTGTCAACATGTCTCTTGCTTCAGCAGAAGCTGACGGAGACGTTGCAGCTATTGCGGGCATCTTTGATAGACATAGGATGAACTTCCTCCAGGAGTATCTTCCTGGATATGACGCTGCCTTCGTAGCTAAGCATGCACGAGAAGGTATGCAGCAGGCTGAGAGTCGGCGGAAGCGTAGTCTTTCAACCCGAATCGAAGAGCAGAATAGAGCCGGTAACGAAGCCAAAGAAAAAGAGAATATTGCTCTTGCTTTAAATGCTGACCATACTGATCCTTCTGCCTTTATTGATCACTACACCAGTGAAGCTGGTGGCATTGATAGTGACATCCTCTCCCAAGTTCACATCCGCAAGCACGGTCTTCTCAAAGAACTTGTTGAAGATGGAGCTGTCGATTCACGTATAGCTGAAAAGATTCTTCAGGCACCTGTCTTTGCCAAGCACTTCAACCGTGAAGTCGCCTATGCCACAGCGTTTCCTGCAATGGCTACGGAGCTTCGTGAGGCTATTCAAAAGCAAGACGAAGAGCGTACAAGACTTAAAGACATTGCACGTCAATCCCAGATTGATCAAGGCAAACAGCTTACCTTTGCACTTGAGCAACAGTTTTTGGAGGATCCTTCTCAGATCTCCCAAGAGTCAATTGCACAAGCGCAGATGGCTATTGCCAAAACAGGCTATACCGAAGGTCATAACCGCATGGCGCGGATGCTTCAGTTCAGTACTGAAAAGACTAACGACCGTGAGTTTGATCAGAAGTATGCCGCACAAAAAGCTCTTGGCGTCTTCCCATCCACCAGAGAGATTCTTTATTCTGGTTTGTCTTCTCAAAAGATGACCGCTGAACTGCAAGCCCGTAAAGAGTTTGAGGATACTGGTCTTACTGACGAGGTTGTGTCAGCACTAGATAAGAGTATCAACAGTGCTCTACGTAAAAAACTAGGTGATAACGGTCTTCTGGATAAAGTCCTTCCTGAAAGCTTTGAACTTGCAAAGTTCGATGCAAAGCAACAGGCTCTTCTTGATTTCCGTACGTCATACAAAGGTCCTGGCTCTACTTCTGAATCACTAAATTATGCAATTGGTCAGCTTAATAAGGAGCTGCAAAACCCTGAAGGTAAATTTAAAATCAACGTACAAACGACTGATAGTCAAGGTCGTTCTAAGTTTACCCCTGGTTTTTCTAACTACATGGGTCTTAGCAGCAAAAAAGAAAGTACCCTTCCATATATTTATGATCAGCACAGTAATGGCACAGAAGCCTTCCGCGGTGAGTTGTTTCTAGAAAGTGGTAGGGTCAAATCATTAGTCAATAATTTAAACCGCGGTAACGTATCTGCACTTCCATCTGAGTTCTTTGCTATCAGCAAGTCTCTTAAAGGTAAGGTTCCAATGTCTGAAATCTTGCTTGAGCAGATTAATCAAGCTCGTAAAGCAGACCCATCGATCGAAGAGCTTAGTCCTGAAGTCAAGTCTATTTTCCAAAAGGTTGAAAAGGCTGTACCTCCAGACATCCTCTCTACCATTCAACGTTACAGCACACCAGCTACTATTAACCGTAGTTTAGTAAGTGCTGATATACCAGCTATTTACGATCAATCTGACCCGTATGTATCCTTTGGTCGGATGCTTGAAGCTGTAGAGATTGAAGATTCATATATTCCTATCTTTCTAGCCATCATGAAGGGTGAATCTTCAGGTCAACCCGCTATTGATACGGTTAAATCTGGCTTGGATCCCGAAAAGAAGAATGAGTATTCGATTGGGTTGTTGCAGGTTAATACTAAAGCTCACATGGATAAAATCCGTAAACTCGGATATACCATCGATGATCTAAGGAATCCAGTCAAGAACTTACAAGTGGCAATGCTTGTTTATGAAGAGTGGGTCAATGTCCGTATGAATGAATATGGCGACACTTTAGAAGAAGCTAAGATGAATGCCCTTGATCGTTGGGGTGCATACTCTAACGGAAAGTATGAGGAATTCCTTCCTGAAGCTCAAGCAGCTTGGGAACGTTATAAACAAGAACGAAATCTGCCTAAGTGGCAACAATCATCATTTATGAATCCATCTGCACAACGCTGGGTTGACCAAAACGGGGAGGCTTGGAAACAATGACATACAGTGGACTAACTGAATTTGAACGTCAGGTTGAACAAGCCCGTCAAAACAACCTAGAAGTACAGGAAGAGCGTGAGCTTCAACAGGAAGCTGAACGTGCTGAACGTGCTGCTGAAGAACAAGCGTATATTGAAGCCGTAAGTGAGGGTGAAAAGAGTGGTCCTACCCTCGAACCCACTCAGGGTGAAAAGGACAACCTATCTGGAAAGTATCGCGGTAGTAACCTTATAGACAATCTCCTGACCAGTCAGGCTATTGCTGCTGGTGGTTCTGTTCGTAATCCTGAGCAGTACGAATCTTCTGAGGACATGAATACTCAGAATGTCGAAGATTTTGTTTCTGACCCTGTCAGCACTCTTGCTACTAAAGGGACACTTGAGACTTTGGGTAATGCTATCGGTCTTGTTCCGTGGCTTAAGCCTGTGGATCAAGCTATCGACAAAGCTATACCACCTGAAAATGATCCTACTGAAAAGCTTATTCGTGACGTAGGTGGTTTGGTTGTTCCTTCAATGATCGGAGGAGCAGCTATCGGTGGCATTAGTGGTGCTGTGTCTATGCCTTCCAAAATCAAGGTAGGTGGTGAACTGGCAGCAAGACTTGGTCTTGAGGCTGGTATCGCTTACAGCGCAGGCTCATCCTCTACCGATGAGAATATGGCACAGACCCTAAACGAAACGTTTGGTCTCTCTATTCCTAACGCTACTACTGATGATGATACGCCAAACACTCGGCGTAAGAAACATGTTTTAGAAGCTGCTGGATTCTTTGCTCTTGGAGAGGCGTTGGGTCTCGGTATTAAGTTCGGTGCTTCACGGCTCCGCAAACTACGCGGAACTGATGAACTGTCTGA
>CEWA01078691.1_pt1 | contig 13937 bp, 9 predicted proteins | sample 530361 | NCBI WGS metagenome assembly CEWA01 (sample SAMEA2620000, study PRJEB7988) | marine metagenome | biome: marine biome (ENVO:00000447); feature: surface water layer (ENVO:00002042); material: "saline water (ENVO:00002010), including plankton (ENVO:xxxxxxxx)" | depth 5 m
CACCGATTGCATTAATGTCAGCACCTTTTTTTATGAGGAATAATGCGACATCATTTTTTCCACCATAGGCAGCATGATGAAGAGGAGTTCCATCAAAAACTTGATCTTTTGAGCCAATATCAACTCCTTGTTCTAAATGTTTTTTTACTGCTTCGATGTTACCCTTGAAGGCGGCTTCCCATATCGATACTTTAGGAGTGCTGATCTCGATAATCATTCCAGCAAGGCTTTCAAAGCCATTTTTGATGCCCTCTGAGAAATTACCTTGTTTAAATTTTGGAACAATTACTCTGTCCATTATTTGCTTACAGACACCGTCTGCCTGTCGCCCCCAACCAGCTCCAAGCTGAATTCTTGCCTTTCGGTCGCCCTTAGAAACGAGTAAGAGTATGCCTCTATTGAGTGTCTCTGGATCAAATCCCTCGATTTCCACGGATCCTATTTCCCACTGATCAAATAAGAAATGGGCAAAGGTTTCTATTCTTAAGGTTTTACCTTTATCTAAATGGTCTGCCATTTTATTGATGGTCACCACAATAATAGGGTTGCCTGTCTGCGTTAGGATTTTGTCGGCAGCCTGCTTAATTTCTTGTTGGTGATTTGCATCAATCAATCCAGCCAAGTCTTGTATAAATTCTCTTTGCCCAGGTTGAGGAATGTCATAAATAAAAGCCTTACTTTGTGTGGCATTTAAAAACAGCGCCCCCAGAAATATCAAAAGTTGAAGAGAAATCTTTTTCATAATCCTTTTGCTAATTATTTTAATCAGTAAAAGGAGTATGTCTTAAGATGGCTTCTGTGTGAAGGTTTTTTTCGATATTGTTAGATTTTATAGGTTTTTTACCAGTTTTTACATAACCCAATCCAATTAATTCACTATCTGTTTTACAAACACTGGTAACTTCGCCGATCTTTTTATTTTCATCGTCAAGTAATTCCCAACCTGATTCAGGTGTTGGTCCTTCGGAAAATGTTAGTCCTACTAACAAGCGACGAACCTGGCCAACGCTTTTAAGCCTTGAAATAATTTCCTGCCCAACATAACAGCCCTTGTGGAAATCAACACTTTTTCTTTCAAGCAGGGCTTCTTGGGGCAGAGTGTTAGAATTCAGCTCATAGCCCCATGCAGGCACGCCTTGTTTTATTCGATATTCTTCTAAGCTCTTATCACTCATCCAATCCGAACCCGCAATCAAATCTCCAACCTTTATCCAACGGTCAACTCCGTTACAGCAAAAACGGTTTGAGAGCATTAGGTTATCATCATCATGTCCTAAATCATGAATTAGCTGATAATCCTCGGTAACATCAAAAATTTCAACATCATCTGAAATGATATACTTAGATAATCGCATCATAAGCGATTCTCTAAGCTCTGGATCTGCATCAATTAAAAGTGATTCACTGCTCGTGTCTTCGCTAATCCAGATAAGCCCTTCGAGTTTACCTTTGGCTGTAGTTACGCAGGCAGAAATAGTCTCCTTGCTCGAGACTTTACGAACGTCATTGCTAACCTGACCATTAAGATATCGTACTCTATCCTTGCCCGTTACACGAAACTTAGCGCGTTTGGATAGATCAACCGACTTCATTGATATTAATGACTTTTAATCGGTAAAGTTTCGATAAACCACAGAATAATCTTCGTCGTCACGATTTTTTTCCATCTGTGATTGCATGCTATCGGCTGCTGCTTTGAGGACAGGAAGATTAATGCCTTTGTTATCTGCCATGCTAAGGCCGAACTCTGCATCTTTAAGCATATTTTTTAAAGAGAAGTGAGGCTCATAGTTGCCCTCAAGCATAGTGGGTAATTTCATGTTTGTGAGGCCAGACGAACATGCGTTGACGGTCATTGCTTCTAACATTTTTTCTAGTTTGACCTCACCGACTTTACATACGGCGAGAGATTCAGCCAGTATTGCCACCGTCGTTGCCGAGATCATGTTTGTGGCGATTTTAAATACGGTTGCAGTGCCGATTTGACCAAGATGCGTAATGCTATTGGAGCTATCGGTTAACAGTGATTGAGACTGTTGAAGAATCTCTTCATCACCACCCACATAATAGTTGAGCAATCCAGCCGCTGCCGCATCGCGACTGCCGGTAAAAGGACAATCAAGAAACGAGGCTCCGAAGGATGTAATTTTTTCATTAGCCGATTTTGTATCTTCTAAAGAAATAGTCGCGTGATTAATGATAACATGGTCAGATGTTAATTCTGACTTAAAATTATCAATTACTTCATGCAGTGCATTTCCGTCCCTAACAAAGATTTGAATGAAATGAGATTTTTTCAACACCTCAGCAGGTGAGCTCAGACTATTTTGATCCTTGCCTTCAGTTCTATTCCAGACTGATACCTCCCAACCCTTTTTTTTCAGGGTATCAGAAATCCTGCTTCCAATGATTCCAAGGCCAATGATTCCAACGCGTTTCGTGTGTTCTGCCATATTAACTATACTTAGACACAATTTAAATCCTGACAGATTTAATAAAGTGAGATCTTAACTGGGGCCTTTTTAAAAATAAGAACTGAAATAAATTACGAAATTATTTCTTAGATTCCTTTTTCTTGGGATCTATCAGTTTAGTTTCACCCGTTGCTTTACCAGTTTTAGGGTCGACCGGTGTGACTTTAATTTTGCCACCCTTTTCTTTAGGAAATTCAACGGCAACTGGAGGAGTTGTTGCAGTAATTGGCTTTCTTGGCTTTGCTCCTGTGGATGATGGGCTTACTTTTGTGCCTGGTCTCACGGTAGGGACTCGAGAAGGAGTCGGTGTGATTTCAACGAGTTCCATTTCGAAAATAAGTGTTGAGTTTGGTCCGATAGGGGGACGCCTTCCTAGGTCGCCATAAGCAAGGTCTGATGGAATGAAAAGTTTCCATTTTGAGCCAACGGGCATAATTTGGAGAGCTTCTGTCCAACCTTTGATGACGCCACGCACACTGAACTGGCGCGGTGTCGTTCCTTTAGTCTCATCAAACACGGTGCCATCAAGCAATGTACCTTTATACCTAGCCTTAATTCTATCGGTCGCCTTTGGTATTGCTCCATCCGCTGCTTTGAGTATTTGGTATTGAAGGCCACTTGGTAATGTTTTGACTCCCTGCTTTTTTCCGTTCTCGGCCAAAAACTTTGCTCCATCAGCTTTATTTTTAGCAGCCAGTTTATCCCATGCTTCGAGAGTTTCTAGACCGAATGCTTGCATTTGTGATTTCTTTCTTGAGATGGCCTGTCTTTCAGCACTAAAAGCACCAAGGATTCTTTGCTTATCTTCATCAGAATAATTGATTTTTTTACCAGCCACGGCAGCTTTGAATCCTTCGATGAACTGTTCAACCTCAATACCTAGCTCAGCAGTTTTCATATTTGATCCAATGTCTGCACCTATAAGATAGCTGACAATTTTCATGTCTTTGTGCTCGTTGGTTTCTTTAGTACTTTCCGCTTTGGCTTTGTCAGCTTGCGCCGAAAGATTGAAAATTAGGGCAAGGCCTATAAATGAATGTAACAACAGTTTCATAATTTGAGGTTCTTTTGAATTATATTGAGGGTCAGCAACTTAACCTATTCGATCCGAGAATCAATGCTGTCTTGATGCATATTTTATAGGTGAAAAACCCACTTTTTAATTAAAAAATTTACGTTACACTTGGTAGCAATGAACATAAAAAAACATTACTTTTTAGGGCTTTTTTCAATATTTTTTGGAGTTTTGCATACTTATGCTGAGCCTCCAATTATTAAAATCGGCGAGGGTATCGGCCAAGGGAACCCTCTTAACTTTACGCAATTTGAACCATTTATAGCAGAATATTCAGGTTTTAAGACTAATGGCAGTAATAATGATTTATGGGTTGGTTTGGTCCAAGATAACACTTTTATATGGTCTCAAGAATACAAAGGTAAGATAGATTCAAAATATTCAATTGAGTTCGGCTTAAAAAGACCGATTCCTCCAGGATCATATCAACTCGTATGGCAAGACAATAGAAGAGACGAAGCAGGCAGAAAAAATATTGTAGTCGCCCCAGCACCTGACTCTGACAGTAATACCACTTGGACAGTGCTAATCTACGGCCATGGAGATAGTAATTTAACTCTAAATCTATTGGAGGATATAAATGAAATGATCACGGCCGGTGGAAGTGACAACTTTAAAATCATTCTGCAAGCCGACTTTGATTCATCTGAGAAAGAAGCATTTCAAGGATCAGAGTACCCCGTAGAGTATAGGGATAAAGTCACAAGAATTGTTTTTGATGGTAATGGGGTCAATTTTGCAGAAGTTTTGCCAGAGCAGGATTTAGATGACCCTAATGTGCTTGCAGATTTCTTAGATTGGTCGCTAAAGAACTTTCCATCTGACAGGCGGGGTCTTGTTCTTTGGAATCATGGCGGACAATGGGAAGGTTTTGGTGGGGATAATCGAGACGGTAAGGGTTCACTACGAGGAGTTTCTATGTGGACCTCCGATATAAGAGACGCCATCAAAAATACTTTAAATTCAAATAATAAATCAAAGTATGATTTTATAAGTTTTGATACTTGTCTCATGGGTGGCGCTGAGCAGTTAGTAGATTTTTATGACCTTTGTGACATATACATCGCCAACCCTGAAATCGATTATGGAGATGGCTGGGACTATGCATCAACCATGGCCTATTTGCGAAGCAAGCCCGATTTGAGTATGACTGAATTTGCAAGTGTCGAGAGTGGATTTTGGGATTTTCATCACCAACAGCAATCAGACAAGGGGTTCAAAGTTCATGTTGCTTACGATATGAATTTATTTGCTGATTATAATCAAAAAATGAAAGCCTTTACTCGCGGCCTTGTTGAATCTATTCAGAATGGTAGTATTGATTTATCTTCTTTGGCTAGACTTAGAATAGAATCTATTCCTTACAGTTTAAATAGTCCCAGAGTTGGTAAGTCTACTGTTACTGATTATATCGACATTGGTAATTTTGCCGCCGACCTTTCTTCAAAAGTTGACGGCCCAATGAAATCCATTTCTATGGATCTGGTGGATGCTATCAATAATCTCATTATTGCTAAATCATTAGGTACCGAGCGCCAAAACGCTGTCGGTCTATCCATTTACTATCCAATTAGTGGAAAGTATAGTCAGATCTATAGTGCGGATGACACTTGGACTATTAAAGGAAAACAACATAGGATAAGGCAGAATTTTCTTAAGGATGAATTTGGAGGAGCTGATTGGAAAACTTATCTTTCTGCCGTGCAGGGTCTTAATATAAACGACATTGCCCCTCCAGTAATTCAAACTCCAGAGCCGAGTTCAACAGTTGGTTTAGTGGAGGGTCCCATTTCTGAAGAGATTGACGAAAATACCAATCTTGTTGCATCCGGTAATAGTCCAGCAGTTTTGAGTTTTGAAGTTACAGAGGGTGATGATGCTTACTCTGCTAGAGCGGCGCTAGTAACCAATGAAAACTTTGAAAATTCAGAGCAGTATATTTTCTTAGGCGAGATTGGTAGTGGTGTTCTTGATGGAATAGGCAAGTACGACTTTGAATGGGATTCAAAAATGCCGATGATCTCCCTAATTGATTCTCAGGATCAAGATCCAGTTTTTCTAGGAGGATACGCATGGGAACCTGGTTCTAACATTCATATCAGTTTTGCAGATTACTTGGCCCCTGGTGCAGACGACGTTGATTCATTGATTGTTTTTACGGCCTTTGATGAAAATGGTAACGGTGTTGTGGATACGGTACTTGAGGATACTATTGATACTGACGGCTTAGAGGCGTATGCCTTATCTCCCAGAGAATATGCTAGAGGCTTTGAACCTGGAGGCGTCATATTTCCCGCCTATTACACCGAAACCTATGAGGATGGAGAATATTATTCGGGGTTCACTTCCTTTGAGGATATAAGAATTGTCATTCCAGAGAACGGGACTGATGGGCTACAGTTGAATCGGCAAAAAGTGGAAAACGGTGACTATGGAGTGGTGGTACAAACGTATGATTACTTTGAGAATGAGAGTGATCTCATTACTTTTTTAGTCAACGTCTCAGATGAGAAAGTTGGGCAAAAGCTCCCTGAATTGAATATCTCAAGGCAAGATCAAAGCATCATTGTTTCTTGGTCATCTGCTTCGGAGGGATTTACTCTTCAAGCGACTACCAGTTTAAAGCTTTCGGAGTGGGAGAATGTCGATCCGGATTTGGTTGATCAAGTTGATGATCAATTTGTCTTGAGTTTGTCGGATAGTGAATACCGCTCTTTGTTTTTTCGTTTATCTTCCACTACTCCATAAATTTTTTGAATCTCATTAAATGATCTATTGGAGGATAGTAATATTATTTTTTTTGGGTCTATTGGCCTGCTCTGTTTTCGCGGATTTGCCGACTGCGCGTGAGTCAGATAAAAGATTGCAGTCTGAAGGTAAGGGTTGGAGACTCGAAAAAGCTCAAATCATTAACTCTAAAATGCCAAGGATCTTGTTGATTGGAGATTCGATCCTGAATGGCTATGCTCGGCAGGTCATTAAAAAACTTGATGGCAAGGCATATGTTGATATGTGGGTAAACCCATATCATCAATCTGAGAATCTTAATAAGGTTTTAGATAGAGTGTTATCCCAAGGGCCGTATGATTTAATTCATTTTAACGTAGGCCTACACGGTTGGCAGGAGGGAAGAATAAAGAAGGGAACCTTTATTCCCCTCACTAGGGACTATGTTAAAGTTATTAAATCAAGATACCCTAAAGCAAAATTAATTTGGGCAAATTCTACCCCAGTCACTGAGAAAAATAATGTCGCTGCTCTTGATTCAGAAATTAATCCTACAATCATTGAGCATAATAGAATGGCCAAGTTGGTCATGGATGAAATGAATATCCCAATTAATAATTTTTATGAATTATTGGATAGAAATAGAAAATTAGCGAAGGGTGATCGCTTTCATTGGACCAGACCCGCGTATGATTTATTGGCAGATATGGTTACCAAATCAGTTCTTCGCGAAATAAACTAAAAAAATAGTTCAATTCATATATAAAAGTAATTAGTCACATATCCATGTGCATAAAAAAAGATTGGAATGTTGAAAAAGAATCGCTTCATCAGTTGCATCGTGAGCTGACTGGCAGTTCCAACAACTTACCTGATGTTTCGTGGCCGTTTTCATTTCCCTATGAACATCTTTTTAAGAATCCGAAGATGGAAAAATTCTTATCTGAATTGAAGCAAGCCTATGAAATAAAGGAAAAAGCAGAAGATCAGCTTTTACTAAAGTTGTGGAATTTGTTGCCTAAAGATTCACCTTTAAAGGGATTGGGTTCTGAAAAATTTTATCGCTTTTGGAATCGTTTAAATCGTGACCCTATTCCATTAGCCGTGGTTGATTCTGAGTTAGATATTGTTCATTCCATGATATTGGCCGATCATTTTTCAGCTCATGGATTCAACCCTAAGAGTGACCGGTTCCATATCTATAAAGATCATGTCAATTGGATCATGCAGGGATCCGATCAAAGATATTTAGAGCTTTGGTCCAAAGATTTTATTAAATGCAAAAATCACGCTAAAAAACCCGACAATGACCTTTTGAAAATCATTTCAACTTTCCAATCAATATGCATCAACTGGGATGGATCTTCGTTAGAAGATTGTCCAGATGCTAAAAATGTCATGAAAGAAATCCTTCATGAAAATAGAGAAGAATTAGAAAACTTTTTAAATTCTAATGATGAATATGGTTGGCAGAAAAAAATGAAAATAGCTTCAAATTTTATTCCAATTATTTACTAACAACCTCTATCGAACCCCAGTAACCGAATTCATTTCTCCAGTCATTAGCTCTGTTTTCGATTACAATTGGAATTTTTTTCCCAGCATAGTCAGAGAGATCTAGATTCAATTCAAGCCACTGGCTCTGAACCGCGGTGTAACCAACGATTTGATCGTGGATTACTTTTCCATCAGCCTTAACACGAATCTGCCAGTCTCCATGAGCATGATAACTTGCTTTAACTTTAAGTGATGTCTTTTTGCCAGTTGGCACTTCAAGATCACGATAAATTTCACAAGGGACAGTCTTGTCTTTTGGGTGAGTTTGGACAGCTATCTCATTACGAAAACTTTTTATTGGTCTTACTCCGCCTTCTCCCACGTTTCTTACATTAAAGCCAGGTGCAATTTTTTGAATGTGCTTTTGCCATGAAGGATCTGGACCTGATTTTTTGGCAGATTTTGTTGCGGCCATTCTTCTTGGAACAAGTTCCTGTAGGAGTGGTATTTGACCTGTAACAGCGAGAGTTAAAGCTTTTTCAGAATGGTCTGGAACCATCGGCTCTAGTGCATACCAGAGCATATTTGGAAGGTTGTGATCTTTGACATCTTTTTTGTGTTTTACAAGTTCCTCAAGTATTGGCCAGCGATCATTGAACTGAATTCTCTGAGCAGCTGATGCCAAGTATAAACGAACAACAGCTGATGGATCTTGTTTTGCCATTTTTTGGAAGTTCTCTAGAGCCTCATCACTTGGCTTGCGATCCTCGCATAATAACTGAATTGTCCAAGCTCGCACGTATTCATCTTCATGGCTTAAAAGTTCTAATTTCCTTTTTTCTGTCAGTAATCCCGTGACGTGTGCAGCCCATAATGCACGAAGTTTTTTTCCAGATGTTTTGGCACTACTTCCTAATTCAAGGAGGCTGTTTCCTACCACCTCTTTATCCAAAATTCCTTCAGACGCTCTATGATGAAGGATGACTCTGGCATGTCTAACGTACCAGTCGTTGGGGTGATTTTGCATATCCGCAAGCTCTTTGTCTGAAAGCTTTGATAAGTTCGGACGCTTGATTTTTTTTGCGTTCTTTGGCATGACGCGATATATGCGTCCACTGTCTGGAAAATTAATGGCATTTCCACAGATGTCAGTGTCGTGCCAATCAAGAATATATACGCCTCCGTCTGGCCCAATCTCTAAACTGAAACCTACCCAAGCAAGGTCATTGATAGGTAAAAAAGCCGAATGATGTTTACCGATATATCCTGAGCCACTTCTCTCCATAAAATCGATAAGAACTTCATGCTGATGAATATTACACTTAAATAATTGATCTCGATAAGATGAAGGAAACGTGTCAGCTAGATAAAACCGAGCACCACCATGCGCTGATAGATGGTGATGATCTGCAACCGTTTCAATAGGTTTGTAAACGTATGGATTCTTGTGAGGTTTACTTTGTTTAGTAAAATATCCTCCTTGAACAATGTGAAAAAGGTGAGGGATAACACAGCAACTCGCAAAGCCCTGACCCACATCATTAAAATCAAATCCCCATGGATTAGATAAACCATGACCAAAAACCTCAAATTCTTTTTTAACTGGGTGAAATCTCCAAATACCACCATCTATAAATTTTCTCTGATCTTTTGGCGTTCCCGGCTTGCCAACATAAGACTGAGTAAAAACACCATGGCATCCATATAGCCATCCATCAGGACCCCAAATAAAACTATTTAAGGTTTCATGCCGGTCCTGAATTCCCCATCCGTCTAAGAGTATTTGAGGTTCAGCGTCAGGCTTGTCGTCGCCGTCATTATCAGGAATGAATAGTAAGTTTGGAGGAGTTCCAACATAGACACCTCCGAACCCGGTAGCAATACCTGAGGAGAACGGAAGCTTATCGGTAAATAGTTTTTTAGTATCAAAAACACCATCACTGTCAGTGTCTTCAAGGATTTGAATTTTAGTGCCTACTCCTTTTTTGTGAGAGCGCCTGTTGACATAATTACCATTTTCCACGGTCCATATTCTGCCTCTATCATCAAAGCAAAAAGCAATGGGTTCTGCGATGTCAGGTTCTGCCGCGTAAATTGAAACCTCGAAGCCCTTTGGTATGGACATCTTAGCTACGGCTTCTTTGGGTTTTAGAAATGGAGCATTACTTGTACGATGTTGACGATGCTGTTTTTTCTTTTGTGCAGGTGCGAAATTGACTAGCAGCGCAAAAGACAGCAAATTGATTAAAAAGGTTTTGATTTTCATTTTAAGGTTCCTTGGTTTGTTCTTCTGTTTGCAAATATTTAATTAAAGCGAAAAAATCCTCTTTTTTTAGGTAATCTAAAATGCCCTCGGGCATCATTGAAATGTCTAATTTTGTTCGTTCCTTAATATTATTCTTTGAAATAATTTCATTTCCAGAAACTAATTTCAATATCACTTTCTGGTCGTCCTCTTCAGCGATAGTACCCGCTAGAACTCTGTCATCATTTGTTTTGAAGACTACCATTTTATATCCATCAGGTACATCAAAATTTGGATCGATAATATTTAACAGAATGTAATCACGATTAGCTCTATTAGAACCCGTAAGGTCTGGTCCGATTTTGCCCCCTTCCCCATACATTTGATGGCAAGTTCCGCAGAGACTTCTAAATAAAACTCTACCCCTCACAGGGTCAGCTTTCGAGGCTTCTGGGCTATCAAGTAGCGCTGAAAATTTTTCAATTTGTTTAGTTTTTGTTTCACTCTGAACCTTAATTTCTCCATACAAATCAGTGAATTCTTTTCCCAAAATTGGGATGAGTGTGCGGGCCGTGTAAGATGGAATTTCTCTGGGTAAAATCACTTTTTCTTTCATCGCAACTAGCAAATTTTTAGCAAGGTCTTCTTTAGTCGATAGTGTTTCGATTACGGTTTCTTTTGCGCGGTTATTGAGACTTTTATATTTCTCGAAAAGCTCATTTGGTTGGGCGTTGGGAATGATTCCATATGCTCTGATCGCATCGATCTGCAGCCCTTCTTCTTCTAGTAATGTTGGAAGAATTTTCGACAGTTCAGTATTTTTTTGGGCAATAAGTGATTTGAGTGAGTCTCTCCTATCTAATAATTTGGAATTTTGATTTCTTAAGATTTCTAATGCTTTATTTGAAGCGTTTTCATCCCCGAATATTTGACCTATTTGTCTCGCCAATGATTGATGTTCAGGAATTTCACTCTTTTCAAGTTCAGCACTTAGTAGGGACCAACCTTCAGGTGGATCAACGTTAGTTTGCCCCTCAAGGCCCTTCATCATGCCCTTCAATAACGCTGTCCTTACTGCAGAGTTTTCAGTATTTAACGCGGTCTTTACTAGTATGCGAATAGAGTCGTTGTTTGCGCTTAGGCAACTAAGTAACAAGAGATTGGTAAAGAGTATGATTTTAATTATCTTCATACTATGGTCTTTACTGGCTCCATTCTTTCCACTTTTGATTCACAAGCGGTTTGTTATGTTTTCCAGAGTACACGACTAAACGGTGTTTAAAGATTTTATTTTCTCCTTTATTGATAGTCCAGTTACCTCTGCGTGCACTTGCTGGACCAATACCAAATTGACCATCGATTCGCCATAGATTTGGAAATCCATCATTGGATGGGTGATCATAGATTACTATTCTTCCCATTTTTTCTAAGCCAGATATTTCCATTCCTAAATCAACCCAATTAGCGCTTTTGCCCTCGCCAGCTTGATTCTTATCGCCATTAGAGTTGATAGTTTCTGCAACTATATTTCGTTTCCATGGCATTCTCAAAAAGAGACCACCATAGTTGTATTTTGATACTGTAATTTTTTCATCAGCATGACCCTTCCATTCTAAATCTAAAACAATTTCACCATTATCTGTGACGCTCATTACCCATGATTGGGTTTCAGTCATTAATGATTGACCCTCATTGTTTAACATTTCATAAATGGTTTTCCATTCTACTTTTCCGTCTGAACGCTTAACAATGGTTGCTGATTTTTTTCTCCAATACTTAGAGTTTGGGTTGTGAAAGTAATCTCTACTATTTACCCTTGTTAGCCCCCAATATAAGCCGGTCTGATGTTTGTGATGGCCTGGACTATACTGTGTAAAAACACCATTACCACCAGGCCCCTGAATGGGATGAAGATAGGGTCTGAAACCATTTTTTGTATTTTGAGTAACAATGGGCTCATTTACTCCTTCTAGAAAAACATCTATTTTTTCATCACCCTTTTTGATCGACAGAGTATTTTTGGCTTCAACTGGCGTCGTTGAATATAGGTAAATCAACAATATAGGGATAAATTTCATTAATTTTAGCGTTTTCATGTTGTGAAAAATAACGATTAGCTGGTTTTTTAGCTTTGTTCTTAGATATGACGAGTCTGATCTTTTATCAACATCGTTTAAGTCCTATAAAATCCACTTTTCTGACAATAATTATTAAAAATTGCAGAAAAATAAGTTATATATGTCTATTATTGGCAGTTCAATTCTGGCAATTTATAATGTATTAATAATATTAGAATGATGACGTTCCCGAAACCTTATTCTTTCCGCTGCGTATTTAGTTTATTTCTTTCATTAATTTTTTTATCTCTTCACATTTTTGCAGAAGATAAGATTACTGAAATAAACGAGACTACAAAAAATCACTGGTCGCATCTGCCTCTGAAGGCCCCACCAGTGCCCGCAGTTAAAAATCTTGATTGGGTTAAGAACCCAATAGACGCTTTTATTTTATCCAAGCTCTCTGATAATGGACTAAAACCAAATCCAGAGGCAAGCAAATCTGAATTGGCTAGAAGAGCTTATCTCAATCTAACAGGTTTGGCGCCAACGCCTGAACAGGTTGCGACATTCGTTGCTGATAATTCACCAGACGCTTGGGAGAAGCTTGTTAATAGTCTTCTTGATAAACCACAATACGGAGAGAAATGGGCAAGACATTGGTTGGATGTGGTTAGGTATGCTGAATCTAATGGTTTTGAAAGGGATTCTAACAAACCACACATCTGGAGATATCGTGATTGGGTCATTGATGCGTATAACACGGACAAGCCGTATGATCGATTTATCATGGAACAACTTGCTGGAGATGAATTGGAGGACTCGGATCATGAATCAATGATTGCCACTGGTTTCTTTCGGCTGATGCAATGGGATGACGAGCCAGTCGATAGGCTGCAAGCTCGTTATGATGTGCTAGATGACATTGTTAGAGTCACTACTGAGGGTTTTCTCGGTATGACACTCGGATGTGCCCGTTGTCACGATTCCAAGGTGGATCCTATTAAACAAAAAGATTATTTCAGCTTCATGGCATTTTTTAATGGCGTCACCAACAACGACAAAGGTCGAGGTGTTGTTGTTGATTTAAATCAGCTGGGTGATCCAAAGAAAAGAGAGGAACAACAGAAAGTTCGCCAGGATAGAATAACAGATCTTTCCAACCGAATTGCTGCGATAGAAAAAATTGCCAAAGTTCGTTTTGCCAAAAAGGATTCCAACCAAAAGGCACAAAAGGTACAGGACGCTGCATCTTCTGCCGACGAAAGTGTACTCATAGCAAATTATCGTAAACGCGAACAAAAGTGGTTCTATACTACAGAAAAACCTTCAGACGATTGGTCGGCGGTTGGATTTCGAGCCAAGGAGGCAAAGTGGAAGCTTGGTACGGCTCCGTTTGGAGGTTCCGTACCCAATGAAAAGGGAAAAACTGCCTGGAATACGCCGGACATTTGGCTTCAGACAAGTTTTCAGCTCACCTCAATTCCTAAGGCTTTAAGGATGCAGGTTTACCATGACGAAGATGCTGAGATTTACTTAAATGGTCAAGAAATTGCATCAACTAAGGGTTTTGTTACTAAATATGTGGATGTTGCCCTAGATCAAAGAGCTTTATCTGCACTGCAAACTGGTCGAAATGTGGTTTCAGTTCACGTTCACAACAAAGGTGGAGGTCAGTTTTTTGATTTAAGCCTAGAAGCAAAATCAGCCCAGGTCGCGCCAGTAGAAATTGCTAAACTCATTGAAGACCGCGGTGCTGAAATTTTCAGCGAAGATCAAATCAATACATACAGAAAATTTGTTAATGATTTGAAGAAGCTCAAGACCCCTCAGGCCAAAGGACCTTTACAGGCGATGGTGGT
>CEWA01094412.1_pt1 | contig 13710 bp, 22 predicted proteins | sample 530361 | NCBI WGS metagenome assembly CEWA01 (sample SAMEA2620000, study PRJEB7988) | marine metagenome | biome: marine biome (ENVO:00000447); feature: surface water layer (ENVO:00002042); material: "saline water (ENVO:00002010), including plankton (ENVO:xxxxxxxx)" | depth 5 m
AAAGACAACATTACATTCAGATATGTTGTTGATACATTCGGTTCATTAGAGAACGGTGGAATCTTAAACAAAGAGGAATTATCATTCCTATGTAAAGAAAGACAAAATGCTTCAGCAATTCTTAACGCACCAATGGTGAAAGAATTCAAAGCTGCGACTAACCCATCATTCTTAAATGCTATTACAGGTGCATTTGACGTGAACAACGTTGCAACTGGAGGTAACTTAGAGTTAAACCCAACAGCTCTTTACACATTACCATCGATCAATGAAGGTGCAAACTATGCATTCTACTACGGTCCTGGTCTAAATGTAATCGAGAATGGTAGAACTAAAGTTATTCCACCAGCAGCTTACGTATCAAACAACTATATTGACAAATACTTAGATGCATTACCATGGTCAATCATCGCAGGCCCAAGAAGAGGTGTTGTAGGTGGAACAGGTGTTCAGTCTCTAGAATTTGCATTCGACAAGAATGACAGAGACGTACTTGAGCCATTCGGTTACAACCCAATCGTATTCGAAAGAGGCGTTGGTTTAACGATCAAAGGTAACAAAACTGCACAGCAAGGTATTCAGTCTGCTCTATCTTCAGCTCACGTAAGAGAAGTATTAATTTACATTGAAGATGGTCTAGCTGAGATTCTTAAAAACTATCTGTTCGAGTTTAATAACGCTCAAACTAGATTAGAAATCAAAACTCTAGCTGACAACTTTATGGAGTCAGTTAAGAAAGACGGTGGTGTATACGACTACAAGAACATCATGGACACTTCTAACAACACAACTGAAGTGATCGATAACAACATGGGTATTCTTGATACATTCGTTGAGCCAGTTAAAGGTCTTGAGATTCTAGTATCTAGGGTGACTGTTTTAAATACAGGAGAGATCGCAACAGGTAACTTTGCATAAGAAACGAAAGATATATAAATAAAATAATAAATAAAAGATATGGCTTTACCACATTATTCAGAGGACCAAACTCAAAAGAAGGGTAGAAACTTTGAGCCAGTACAGGCTAACCTATTCGAGGTAACTATTTTACCTCCAGCAGGTGTATCTGGACAAGAGCTTTTACTTCAGCAAGTAACAAACGTTGGAGGTTTAGCAGGATTAGCTCCTGAAGTTGGACCAATAACGCAAAAATACAAATTTGCTGATAGAAACTTTGCAGGCATGCCTGACGCAACTGCAATTGATTTGACAATCGGTTTCACTCTAAACTTGAACGACTCCAACCAGGCATATACCTATAAAACATTAAGACAATGGTACAGAGCAGCGTATAACCCTGAAACTGGCGAAATGGGTCTTAAAAAGGATTATGTAGGTACTATTGTTATCGTACAATTCAATAGAGCAGGTGACATTTACAGAAAAGTTACTTTAGATGACTGTTTCATTACTTCAGGTGTAAACCTAACTGATACGTTAGATTACTCTGCAGCAGACGCAGTTGCAATGGAAGTAGGTTGGAAATGTGACGTTTACTCAGAAGAATTATCGTAATTTAATAGAATTAAATTTAAGAAAGAAGGTGTCTAAACAACGCCTTCTTTTTTTAGGCGAAGAAAACATAATATAATATCCTAATAATAAGAGATTATGAGTGATAAACTAACTAAAAAACTACAAGTCTTACTGACTGAAGACGAAGTTCGAGAAGTTAATCGAGTTATCCTAAACGATGCACTCGATAGAGAGTCTCGTCCTATCTCTGTAAGCGCGTTTATCAGAAATTTAATTAAAGATGAACTTAGTAAAAGAAGCGTAGAGCAAAGATCCTACATTAAACAAAATCTTAAAAACTTAAAATCAAAATAATATGAGCGAAGACAAAAACAAATTGACTCCGGAGGAAGAAAAGATGGCAAAGCACTTAGCTGCTAAAGATGCTATCAATGAGCCTCAAGTTAAATCTACAGAAGAAACGGCTTCAGATATTGAAGACGTAATTGAATCAAAAGGTTTAGGTAAAGTTAATATGTCTAACTTTGGTCCAGACAGAGCACAATCATCTGATAGTGCACTAGGATGGCATGTATTAGATTTGGAAACACTTCCATCTCTAGGTAAATACTATCCAGCAGATACAGTTATTAAAATTAGATCTGCAAAAGCGGCTGAGATTAGACACTTCTCTACTATGGATGAGAATAACTACATCGATATGGAAGAGAAACTTAACTCTATCGTAGAATCATGTGCACAAGTAACTTCTGGTAAAAAGAGACTTTCGTATAAAGATATTCTAGAAGAAGATAGAATCATCTTATTACTTAGTATAAGAGATTTAACTTTCCCAGAACCTGAAAACAAACTGATGTTAAAAGGTAAAACTGAGAAGAGTAAGAAGACCGTTGAAATCGAATTAGCAGTTAGAAATTTAGTACCTACTTCAATCGATGAAGAGATCGAGAGATACTATGATGACAAGAAGAGAACTTATGTAATTAAGACTCGTTCTGCTGGTGAGATTGAAATGAGACCTCCTACTATTGGTGTAATGCAAGAAGTAACTCAATATCTTAAAGACAGAAATGAGAAAGATGCTGAGATTGATAAAGCATTTATCCAGGTGTTACCTTATATGCAACCAGATTGGAGAGGATTATCTTTATCTAAGATTTTCCAACTAGAGGTTGATTACAAAGCGTGGGACGAGAAGAAGTTCATGGTAATTTACAGATTAGCTGAAAGAATGAGAATCGGTGTACAAACCGAATTAGAAACTACCTTTGATGGCGAGACGGTGAAAGCCCCTCTTGACTTCCCAGGTGGCATCAAAAGTCTTTTCATTATTTCAGATCTCGCTGGAGAATTACTTTAAGACTAAGTTCTACCTGGGTATTCACCTCAGGATGCAACCTTCTGAGATTGAAAACATGTTCTACTACGAATATTGGTATTACGTGAAGAATCTCTCAGAATACATCAAAGAGAAGAATAAACAACAACAGGCACAGCAAGAACAACAGGAGGAAAGAAGCTCATCAATGAGAAATCAATATAAGCCTAAAGCTCCTAAGATGCCAAAGATGCCTAGTATCAAGACACCTTCGTTTAAGATGCCGAAGATGTAAAGATATATAATACAAGTATAGGGGTATGTTCCCAAGCATACCCCTTACTTTTAAAAATATAGCGGAGTTTATACTTAATGTCAGTTTCTAAAGCATTTATGAACGCCTTTGACAAATTAGGGTCACAAGGCAATGTCTTAGCTCAAATTGAAGAGAATACTGCAGCAACTAAAGAATCAGTAGCCGTAGGTGGTGACTTATATGAAAAAGTTGACCAATTAGTTCAAGAGATTAAGAACATACAGACTGGTTCTCTTAAAGGTGCCTTGAGTAATAGCGCAAATGCAATAGCTATGGCTCTTATTGCTCCGTCTATGGAACCTATTGGTAAAGGTCTTCAACTTATTGTAGATGCTATTAATAATCTAGAAGGAACTGGTGAAGAAACTAAAGAGAAAACAGAAGGCCTGATTGCAGGTCTAGTTCTACTAGGTGACGTTGGTAAATCTATTCTAGCATTCGCAGGTTATATGGTACTTGCAACTCCACTATTAATGGTAGCAGCACTCGCAGCTCCATTTATTGGCATAGCACTTTTCGCTACTGTTATGTCGGTCAAATTAGCAACTAAATTTATAGAGAAAGAAGATCTAGATAAACTAGAGAATCTACAAGCGGTAGGTCTAGGTATTCTAGCTATTATGGCTTCATTAGCTCTTTCATCTCTAATTATTGTACCTGCTATGAAAGGAGCATTAGGAGCAGTAGTTATATTTGGCGCATTGGGTCTAATATTCGGTCTCATGCCGAAGAAGGCTCTAGATGGCATGAAAGAAGCATCAGACTCATTATTAATGTTAGGTCTAGGTATTCTAGCAGTTTCAACTTCACTAGCCTTAGTTGGCTTAATTATGGTTCCAGCATTAAAAGGTTTATTAGTTGCTTCTGGTATAATTTTAGGTTTAGGTCTAGTATTCGCTGGTTTAGTAAAACTAAAAATTATTGATAAAATAGAAGAAGGCTCGAAGGGTCTACTTTTTGCTGCAGGTGCTATCTTAGGTTTAGGTATTGCATTAGCTCTATTTAATGTAATCACACCACCACTAGAAGCTCTATTAAATGTAGCTATGGTAGTAGGTGCTGTAGGAATAGCATTTGGTTTAATAGGTCTCGTCAGTAAATTTATTGAAAAAGGTGCTAAAGCAATGTTATGGGCTTCTCTGTCTATATTAGCTTTAGGTCTGTCGATTAAAGCATTCACAATGTTAGTAGGAGGTATAAGTATGTCGGTTGAGACGTTTGCACCTCTATTATTAATCGGAGCAATCGGCTTGGTCTTTGGAATTGCAGGTGCAGCCGCTAAGTTTATTGTTAAAGGTGCCGTCGCGATGATAATTGCAGGTGTTTCACTTCTTGTAATAGGAGCTGGTATTGCAGTTATGAGAAAAGCATTCGGTGAAAATGGTTGGGAATTATTAGGTCAAACTGCTGCGCTGGTTGTAGGTCTAGGACTTGCAATGGCAGGTGCTGGTGCTGCGGCGATGTTTATCATTCCAGGTGCTGCGGCGATGATATTAGCAGGTGGTGCACTTATTGCAATTGGTGCAGGTATGATGGTACTTAGAAAACTAAACTTTAAAGAAATGACCAAGTCTAGTGGTGTTCTAGGTGATTCTGGTAAGAAGACAAAAGGTTTCTTAGGTATTGGTGGTGGAAGGCCAAAGACTAATATGGAAGTAATGTTTGAGGCAATCGCTGTTTCATTCATGTTAAATCCATTCCACGTTGCAGCAATGTACGCTGGAGCCCCTGCCTTAATTATGGCCGGTGGTGCTCTATTAAGTATTGGTGCAGGTATTAAATCTTTCATGAAAATTGCAGAGTCTACAGATCTACCTAAACTGGGCACAAACGTTAACCTAATAGTTAGTGCCTTAGCAGATAACTTTGCTAGAATTGGTAGAGAATATCCAGGTGGTGGTACTGGTATATTAGGTGCACTATTTGGTGGTGGCGGAGGTTCTGTTGTCGCACAAGGTATCTCAGCAGTAAGTGGTATGGGTAGAGCACTAACAGGTATTGCAAAAGGTGTACAATCTATGGCAAACCTTAAGTTCCCTACTGGCTTTGATAAAGATGGTAATCCAACTGGATTTGAGACTATCGATGTTGGCACAGTAGTACCAGGTTTAATAAAGAATACTAAACTATTAGTTGCAGGTTTAAGTGAAGTATTTGCCGAAGTAGGACAGTCTGAAGCTGCACAAGGTAGCTCATGGTTTACTTCAAGCGCTTACGAGAAAGGTATTAAAGTTGTAAAGAAAATGGGTACACCACTCTACAACTTAGCGAAAGGTGTACAAAACATGGCGAACCTTAAGTTCCCTACAGGTTATGATAAAGACGGTAATGCTACTGGATATGAATCAATAGGTAGTGTAGGGGCTTTAATTCCAAAATTAACTAAGAATACAAAAGAATTAATTCTTGGTCTTTCACAAGTCTTCCAAGAAATTGGTCAAGGTGATGCTCAGACATCTTCATGGTGGCAAGGTTCTACAACATTTGAGAAAGGTATTGAAGTAGCTGGAGCTCTAGGTAAACCTTATGAAGTCTTAGGTAAGACAATCGAGCATGTTACTAAAATCATGGACTTTGATTTTGATGGAGCAGCTCTAAAAGCTAGAACTACTGCAATGGTTGCTGCCTTCTTGGCAATGGGTATGGTAGTACAAGGTCAAGATATAGACATGGATGATGCAGCTGATTTCGTACAAGATGTCAGTAAATCATATCAGTCAATGTCTAGATCAGTACCTAAGATGGTAAGTGCAATAGCAGAATATGATGTAGAGAAGGGTGATATGTTTGCTACTCAAATGACTATGTTAACAGGTGGTCCTCAGGCAACAGTTGAACAGATGCAAGCTAGAACAGCTCTATGGAAACAAATTGGTAAATCTGTTTCTACATCTGCAGATAACTTCCCAGGTATTACAGAAGCAATCAACGATATGGATCTTGCTAAATTAACTGAGTCTCGTCAAATGTTTGAGGCACTAGCAGTTCTATCTCAAGGTGGAGAGCCTACAGATATTCTTGAATCAATGGGTGAATCACTAGAACAAGCTTTACAAAACCTAGCAGATATGTTGGCTGAATTTAAGACTACTGTTGGTGATGGTATGGCTGCAACTGCAGAATCTGGTGGTCTAATCTCTGGAGCAATCGATGGTGTTAAATCATTTATATCAGGTGGTAGATCAGGTGGTTCTTCTTCTGGTGGAGACAGTGCTGCAACCGTAAATGCAATTAAGCAACTTGCTAGAGTATTAACAGCGAAAGGAGTTAAAATCTCAAACATCGACGATTTAACTTAATTTAGAAACTTTTATTGGTAGATTAGTATAACTCATAAATTCTACTTTATGATTACTTCAACAATTAGCCAATACGATAGCTCAACTCTCAAGTCAGCTGCGTATAATTACAAACATAAAACTCTAACGGTACATTTTAATCATGCAAGCTACTTATATAACGGTGTTAGTCGTTCTGATTTCGAGTCTTTTAATCAAGCTGAAAGTCAAGGTAAAGCGTTGAACGAATTTATTAAAGGTAAATATGATTATGAAAAGATTAATACAGAAGCTAAGTAAAACTTGGGCTTATATGAAATGGTTAGAAGAGCAGAGAATGAAAGCTGCTATCTATTCATGTAGTGCAGGACCATTACTGTAAAAAATAGGAGAAGTGGCAGAGTGGTCGAATGCACCGGTCTTGAAAACCGGCGTACTGCAAGGTACCGGGGGTTCGAATCCCTCCTTCTCCGCAAATAAAAACTATGGCAACATTTAACGATTTAAAATTTAAGAAACATCCAGCTGGAAAAGGTTGGGCAGGATTTTATATCTTCGACAATGGATATAGAATCTCTGTAGTATGCGGAGAGAGCTTCTACTCTACTCCAAAATCATACGAGAAGAACCCAGCAGACTACTCGGCATACGAGGTAGCAATTTTAGACCATAATAACGATTGGGCAACTAAAAAAATTATTGAACAATCAGAAGATGATATAGTGGGTTGGATGGAAAGAAATCAAATCACAGCTATCATGGAAGCAATTGAAACAATTGAGAAAAAGTAATATATAAAATATATGACAAGAGCAAGCATCGTACAAAGACTTTTAGACACAGAATTAATCAACGCTGAAGAGGCAGTAATTCTGTTAAACGACAAACCAGATACTACATACACATTCCAACCACAGAGAGGTGCAGACAACTATTGGTTTACAACTCAGACTGAAACTATGCCACCATCATTCTCATCTAGCTCTTGGGAATATCCTGACACTAAATTTACCCCTCCTACAGATAACTAATATCTAAATTTACACCTTAATGAAAAAGTCGAGCAAGCCTGAGAAGGCCCAAGACGACGGCGAACGCCGGAGAAAGTTGCAGTTTAAAAGAAAGAAACAACGCAATCAAGAACCACGTGTTAATCTTAAAAATGTAAAGTCAATAAGTGACCTAGATGACTATGACGATTATCAATTCTAACAACGACCATATTTATTGGGAAGACTCCTGGAATATATACAATTCGGGAGGTTCTCAAAAATGGAATGGCGAATATGAAGACTAAACACTGGATAGGTGTAATAGTTCTATTAGTTATAGCTCTAATCATTTATCTAGCTTCGCGTCCAGAACGCACATTTGAAAACTACGAGTTCAATAACCGCAATGCAGTATTTAATCTACACAAGAAGGCTTACCTCGACACAATTGTTCAGGTTGGTCTAGACAGACTGTCGATTAGTAATGTGGTAGTGGTTATTAGAAATCAAGACCAGGCTCAATCGCTTGGTGGTGACTATGAGACTGATGCCTATATTAAAACAAACGGCGATCAGTATGCTATTTTCGTAAAAAAGGGAATTAGCAGAGCAACAGCGATCAGCACGATTGCACATGAGTTAATTCATCTACAACAATATGAGATGAATTGGTTAAAGACCTTAGGTGGTACAACAGTGATTTGGAAAGGTGATACAATCTATGATATTACTGAGATAGATTATCCAGATCGTGAGTGGGAAATCGATGCATTTAAGCATGGACCTAATCTAGCTGCTGAAATTAAAGAGATACTTTGGCCAAAAGATTGAAACAAGTCCCGCTAACTTACTATAATAACTAAATCAGTTTATTATGCCAGAGTTAGCGGAACTCAAATTTACAGCAGACTACGTCAATCAAGTATCAGAAGGTCAAACCTATGTTGGAGTCGAGAAGAATCCAATTCATAAATGTGACGACCTTAATATCCCTTTTAAGAAATTTAAAATCAAAGCAGTCTCTAAAGGAAAAGAGATGGTGCTTTACTTTTTAGATAAACTATCAGACCAATACATCCCTGTGAGAATCACGATGGGTATGTCCGGGCATTTTAAACTGACCAATACTGGACAGGAGCCAAAACATTCGCACCTAAAATTTTATAGATCTGACGGTACTACAATGTCCTTTGTAGATGTCAGACGTTTTGGTAAGTGGAAACAGGGTGTAGCCTGGTCTGAGAACAGAGGCCCAGATCCAACGACAGAGTTCGATATGTTCTGGACTAAAGTAATGACTAACCTAACAAAATTAAATAAACCACTCTATGAAGTCTTGATGGACCAAAAATACTTTAATGGTATTGGTAACTATCTAAGAGCAGAGATAATTTATAGAGCTGGAGATGTAGATCCTTTTTTGCCTGCTGGCATGCAGCTTGCCAGATACCCAAAACTTTTAGAACTATGTAGAGATATTCCACTTCTAGCCTATGCAAAGGGTGGTGGTTCAATTAAAGATTGGGATAACCCATTTGGTGATGACTCTATTCAAGAGAAATTCATGCTGTGTTATGGCAACGACAAGATGTCAAAGAGGAAAGACAGAAATGGCAGAACATTTTGGTACGATCCAAAATGGGATGATGTACCAACGAGCAGAGATGACCTCGGTGATTATTTAAGAAACAGACATCAACATTTATATGACAGCGGCAGAGTGGTTGAATAAAAATGAATGGCCTGAGATGCAAGTCTACTCTGATGCTTTCTCACATCACACAATGTTGAGTAGTATCATGGAACAATATGCTAAAGAATATCATGCCAGAAAATTAGATGAAGCTCGTAAGAAGGAAGTAACACAGTTTAATAAGTTTTTGTAAATGCAAAGAGTAATAATAGTTAGCGGATATTTTAATCCGATCCACAAGGGTCACATTGAGTATTTTGAGAATGCTAGAAAGTGTGGCGATCAACTGTGGGTTATTGTTAACTCAGATCTACAAAGAGACCTAAAAGGTTCTGCTGCATTTCAAGATGAAAACGAGAGGCTAAAAATTGTGAGTTCACTAAGAGTAGTTGATAAAGCCATTATGTCGATCGACCACGATAGAACAGTTTGTAAGACTATTGAAGATATAGTCAAAAACAATAGTACCATGCATCGTAGATTTATGTTTGCAAATGGTGGAGACCAGAACAATGACTCAATTCCAGAAGCTAAAATCTGTAAAGAGCTTGGAGTAGAATTAGTAGATGGTCTAGGAGATAAAATACAATCGAGCTCTTGGCTCTTAAACCTGTTAAAATGACCTGGAAACTAATCGTAATCTATTTTGTCGTTACATGGATTTGGATTGCGTACGAAATAATTACAGCACCATTATACGACGAGAATGAAAACCCAGTAGAAAAAGATAAATGAGTAAGAAAAAAGAAAGAATGCAGAACCTAATTGTCATCGGACATCCAGATGAGAAGTCGTTCTGTTACAATGGTATATTTAAGACCATCAAGAAAACCTTATTAGAAGAGGAAGGCTACCTAAATGAAGTTGAAGTTATCGACCTATATAGAGATAAATTCGTTAGACCTAGAGAGGAACTAATTGCAAAGTATAAAGAATTAGTTGAATGGGCAGATAGAATTTATTTCGTCTCACCAGTTTGGTGGTTCAGAATGACACCAAGACTAGAGATATTCTTCGATGAAGTACTCACTCCAGGCTATGCGTATCAATTCGTACCAGTTATAGGTCCGTACGCATATCCCAGACCGTTTCTAAGCGACAAAAAGGTGAGAACTTATATAACACATGGTGCACCCGCACTGCCCGTTAGAACGCTTTATTTGAACTCTCCTAAACTAAGATTAGTATGGGAGTATTTACATTTGTCTTTGGCTGGAGATGGTCATTATGGTTTAAGACTAAACAATTTTGGTCAGTGCCATTCGTTTCTACTGCAAAGAGAAAGAAGTATTTAGAAACAGTTCGAAAAGACGTCATAAGAGACTTAAAGAAACATCAAATAAAACAAAAATGACAGAATTTATCTATCATGCATTAGGATTTTGTGGAGAACACTGGCATCCAAATGCAATTAACATCACGGCTATGGCACTCATAGCTTCATTAGTTATTAAATCAATAAAAAACAAATATGAAAAAGTTTAAAGACATCATGTTTAAATGGTATGCAGTTATTTTTGCATTCATCTGTTTACTCTACTCAGTTGGCCTAGGTCTTTCTGGTCAAACTGCAGAAGCACAATACTCGGCACACTGGCCTGGAACTATTCTGCTATTCGCAATCGCGGTAAATCAAATTCAAAACCAAAATAAGAAGTCATGAGTACAACAATGTTTATTGTAGGTACTGTAATCTTCGCAGTCTATCTGTACTTCTTAATCTGGAATATATTCTATAGTGCTAAAAAGCAGAGAGAAGAGAATTATCCAGGTTTGACAGGCATGGGCGATCCAGTAGACTACGATGGCATGGGTAATTATGGAAGATTTCCTAGTACAGTTCCTGAGAAAAGAAAAAGAACTAAAAGAAACAAAACAAAAACCAAGAACAAAGTATAAGAACTATGAAGTTAATCCTAGTAGGTAAAGCAGCCGCAGGCAAAGATTTTTTAAAGAACAGACTGGCTAAGAAAGGATTTGTAAGCGGTATTAGCCACACTACTAGACCTCCAAGAGAGACTGAAGTTAATCATCAAGATTATCATTTTGTCGATAAAGAGGAATTTGAAGCTATGATTGAATGTGGAGAATTCATAGAGTATATGGAGTTTAATGGATGGTATTATGGTCAGACTAAAAAAGATTTCGATCTTGCTGATGTAATGATAATGTCAAAAGATGGATTAGATGTTTTACCACAAGAGTACAGAGATCAATGTATGGTAATTTATCTAGATCCACCTAGACTTACTAGAATCGATAGACTGACACATAGAAATGACCCTAACGACTCTATTATTAGAAGAATGGACACTGACGATGAGCAGTTTAAACACTTCAGAGACTTCGATTTGAGAGTCAAGAATGATGACTTTTAAAAGAACAATATATAAATTAGATTAAATTTTTATTAAAATGAGCAAAACGCTAACTAAACAAAAAGAAGAATTAACCAAAAAGGTTGACCAAATGCAGTTGGATGCTGCAGAGAAAACGTTTAATATCGAGTTTGACGATAGAAAAATGGTGAAAACTCTAATGGAACACCTTAATAAAGGTTATACTTGGAAAACCAATAACGCTGCAGTGATTGTTACTTTATACGATCAGTTGAAAGCACAAAATAAAGAATTACTAAAAGCCGAGACAGAAGATACAGTTATTAGTTTAAGAGGTCATGAATTAAATGCATTATATCAAGCACTACTAAACGTAGAAGGGACTGGTATTGAGAGTGCAAGAAAATTCATCACTATGTTGACCCATGTAGGTGAGACAGTATCTACTGCAATGCAGGAATTAGCAGAAATGAACAAAGAGATTCAAGAAGCACATAAAGAGCTTGCTGAACTAGAAACTCAAATTCAAGGCGCTGAGGAGGTAGAGGCAGAGGTAGAACCAGTCGCAGATGAAGCAAGCAAGTAAATCTCAAAAGAGAATAGATTTTTTAGATCTTATTTCTGAGTCTATCACACATGAGGATATATTCGGAACGCTGAACTATAAGAAAAAGTCAGAAGATCAGATCAAGCAATTCATTTATCCACACCTAATCAAAGACCTGACTAATTATATAGTACAAGGTGGTGAAGAGGATAAAGAAAAAGCTAAGGAGGTTGTAAAATCTTCAGTAAAATGGGAAGGTGATGTGAATACTACCGTCAATCACATTCTTTTTATGGGTACTAGAAATAGACCTGATATGGTAGTAGAAATGAATGATATTAAAATTGCAATTGAATTCAAGAAAGGTGCAAGAGGAACAGATCTTAGAGCTGGTATCGGCCAATCTATAATCTATGCAACTCACTACGATTTTGTACTCTATCTTTTCATTGATATTTCAGAGGACAAAAGAATTCAAAATGCACAAGGTGGTGTAAACGAACAAGCTGTTTGTAAAGAGCTTTGGGATAATTACAACATTAAATTTATAGTAGCTTAATATGGGTAAGATTTATGTAACTTCTAATCTACAGTTGGGTAGACCTAGTACGATTAAAAAATATGACAGAGATTTCAGCCACGTCGACGAGATGACTGACGCTTTAATCAATCAATGGAATACTGTCGTAACTAAAGACGATACAGTTTATCATCTAGGTAATTTTGCTCATGACCCTAAGACTGCTCAAGATGCAATGTTAAGACTAAATGGTAAAATCTTTTTCTGTTTAGGTGAACATGATAGAGCAGTTGAAATGTTAGATAATAAGAACATGTTAAGACCAGGATGTAAGATTATCAAATGTATCGAAGAAGATGCTGCTACAAACTGTGCATTCTCATATTATCCACTGGCTGCATGGCCAGGAAAAAGAAAGAAATGGTTCTCAATCATTGGCTATCCAGCTAAACAATTTAAGTCAGATCCTAAAAAGAGAATCATTAATGTGTCAACAGATCTATGGGGACACAAGCCACAGGAACTGACTAAACTAATCGAGATATTCCAAGATTTCTAAATTGTTAATAACTTTTTGCAAAATAATTGCAAAAACTCTTTCTAGTGTCAAATTTTTTTATTATATTAGTACTGTAATTAAAACTAATACCTATATGAAAAAAACAATTTTAGCCCTTGCAATCCTTATTTCTTTTAATTCATTCGCACAATCTTATGAAATTATAGGAGAGGTAAAATGGGGACCAATGTTCGTTGCTGATTTAACAAAATACAGTGATGACAACTATGTGATTTCTTATCAAGATGCTAAATTTAAAGCTATTGAAAACATCAAAGAATTTTCAATGTCTGAATCTGATAAAGAAAATGTATTATCTACTATGAATAATCAATTGTTAGGAGGAGAATCTACCACAATTGAACTAGAAGATAAAATGTTGAGTATTTCTACTTTTAAGAAAAAGAAATCAATTATGATAACAGTATTAGATGTAAAAACAGATATTAGTTCATTTTTTACACTAAGAGCTAAAGATATTAACAAACTTTTTTCAAAATAATTGAGAAAAGTCTTTCTAGTGTCAAATATTTTTATTATATTTGTACTAGATATTGTAAGTTTCGTCAGAAACATGTAATTATTACTATATGAGATACAATAATTTCTTATATAACTAATGTTGAACCTTTTAAACGCGTTAAAATATGCCAAAAACATCGTACCGAGAAC
>CEWA01035018.1_pt1 | contig 13677 bp, 6 predicted proteins | sample 530361 | NCBI WGS metagenome assembly CEWA01 (sample SAMEA2620000, study PRJEB7988) | marine metagenome | biome: marine biome (ENVO:00000447); feature: surface water layer (ENVO:00002042); material: "saline water (ENVO:00002010), including plankton (ENVO:xxxxxxxx)" | depth 5 m
TCAGAAGATGCTCCTGGAGTGTAATCCCCTGCTAACATTTCTTCACCGACTCTACCACCCAAAGATATACAGATGGAGTTTAGAAGTTGAGATTTGGTTGAATGCTTTTCTTCAGATAGAAAGGAAACATGACCTAAACTCTTAGTCCTTGGTATGATAGTGATCTTATCAATCTTTGCGTTATTGTCTAATATTAGACCCAACAAAGCATGTCCTGATTCGTGCCATGCAGTATTTTCAAGTTCTTTCGCATCTTGCTTTCTAGACTTCTTTTCAGAACCATAAGCAACTTTTTCGATTGCTCTTTCTAAACAATCTTGATTAATCTTCTTTAGTTCATCTTTTACTGCCAACAAAGCACTTTCGTTTACAACATTCACTAAATCCGCACCAGAAAATCCAACAGTCTTTTTTGCCAACCTATGAGCATCAACACCGTCTTCTAATAGGGGTAATTTCTTCAAACAAAGATTCAATATCTTCAATCTACCCTCTTTATCAGGCAAGTCTACAGAAACATGTTTATCAAATCTTCCTGGTCGCAATAATGCTTCATCAAGAGTCTCTAATCTGTTAGTTGCACCGATAACAATCACATCAGAACCCAGACTGTTAAAACCGTCCATCTCAACCAAAATCTGATTGAGTGTTTGATCCCTTTCAGAGTTCTTGTCACTGTTACTTCTTTTCTTACCAACAGCATCAATCTCATCAATGAAAACTACACAAGGGGATGCTTCTCTTGCCTTTGCAAACATATCCCTCACTCTTGCAGCACCAACACCGACATACATTTCTACGAATTCAGAACCAGATACATACATAAAAGGAACACCAGATTCACCAGCAATTGCCTTTGCGAACATAGTTTTACCAGTTCCAGAAGGACCATATAGAATAGCACCTTTTGGTAAAGTAGCACCCATCTTCTTGTACTTCTTATTATCTTTAAGAAAATCGACAATCTGTTCAAGTTCCTCTTTTGCTTCTTCATTACCAGCAATATCAGCAAACCTTACATCAGATTGTTCTGGTTCAAAGAATTTTGAAGTGCTTTCTGCTGGTGATGATGGTCTACTCCCACCAAATGGGTCTCCTGTGTTCGACCCACCACCCATTGAAGATCCCGAACCGAAATGTGGACCCCCTTGCATATGCCTCATATTGCTTATAATTCTATTAGCAAAGCAATACAATCTCCACATTATGAAAGTTGATACTGCGAGAAAAATGCCAAAAAGAAGAACTACGACAGGAGTTAATATTGGCTTACTCTCGGATTGAAAAGTGTAATAAATTTCACTTTCTTTCAATTCCTTCAAACTATCCGTTTCACCTTTTGGTCTTGGGGTTTTGTACTTTTTACTACCAACCATGTAATCAATAAATCGTTCACTTAAAATGACACTATCTGCCTTTTTATTTCTTACACTTTCCACAAAATGTGAATAACTGGTTTTAAATATAGGGGTTCCCCTATATTTTTGAAAAAAGAAAAATCCACTTGTGATCAGACCAAATATGGTCAACGCTATCAACTTTTTCTTCATAAAATAATCCTTTCCTAATTCCTAGAAGGTCTTTGACTTTCGATGTACAATAAAACTTTCTTCAGAAGTTTTCTAATAACTGGATGTCTTGTATCAAAATTGAATGCCATGAAGTAAGCAAACAAATTCGGTGATGCTGTGAAAAGACTTTTATCCAATCGTTTTACATTTGCGATTGTTTTTCTTTTCGTTCTATACTTATTTAGGAGTTCACTTGAGATGTTCAAAGCGTATGCTTCTATCTCATCAGAATTTCCAAGATAAGATTGAGAATTGTAAAAATCTTTCAATTCTTTTGTAATTTTTGGTTTATATTCAGAAGATTTAACAAATCCCCTATTTCTATGTTGAGTCATGTGGAGATATTCGTGTTGAATCGCATCAGCAAGTTCATTGGAAAACTTTACCCACATTATATTATCTAAATTCAATAAAACTTCTGGGTCCGAAACTTTCAATTCTATTTGAATTGGAACATCATTTCCAGTTTTATCATTTTCTGGGTCATAATAAGCATTTATTAATATAGACCCCGAATCAACTCTACTAGACTTTTCAATAGTTATCTCTATATCATACTTTCTTCTTAGAGTTTTTTCAATCTCATTTGCTATTGCCCTTATTGTAATATTTCTGTTTACAACTCTCGACTTAGCTTTACCAATTAAAGATTTTATATTTCTTCTTGGTATTTCTTGCGTCTTACCCTCTACAAATATGGTTTCTTTTTCAGCTTTTTTTTTCTTTTTCTTTTTCTTTTTAAGATCAACTGGTGGTTCACCTGTAAGTCCAGCTAAATTTGAACCATCACCAACGGCATTAACAATCTCCTCTATAAAAAGATAATCTTCTTGATTCAATGATTCAACAAAATCACCATATCTTGATTCAATCAAAACAAACCTATTATCTTCATCCCCAAATATTTCGAAATTATCTTGTTCTTTGAGAAGATATAAAGCACCTACAATATTTGCAAGTTTAGACCTACCAAGAGGTCCAAGGACTCTTTTTAGATTAAAAACAAATATATCCAATCTAGTTAGAGCATTTTTTTCTTCCTTAGTTTTTAAGGTTTTACTCTTTCTTAGAATTTTACCTTTCTCATCAACAATCCCAAGCTCATAAGCCTTAGTCTTTTTGATAGGTGTTATCATTCTAGAAATTAATTTATACAATACAACATAATTAAGGGCATTTGAAAGAAACCCTTCTCGTAATACACTTTTCATATATCCTCCAGTTCCCTAAAAATAGAAACATCAATATTTATATCATCAGACATAATATTTCTACCATTAACACCATGAACTATTTCTGGCATGTAAGATAAATATAACAGAAAAGTCTTCAATAAAGGCCAATAATTTTCTTCCATTTTGAAGAAAAGTATTCTGGTCGCATCTCTATTTTCAAAAACATTATAGAATGCGATGATATGATTTAAGATCAATCTTGTCTTAATCTCACCACCCCTATTATATTTGTTGAAAAGTCTCTTAACATATTTAACTCTATTCATATCTTCATAGAAATCCTCATATGATAAACATTGAGGATTTCTATAAGATGACTCAGAAAATATGTCAATATTCTCTTTGTTAAGGTCTTTCATTTATCAAACTTCTGCTGCCTCAGTTGTACCTTCTTCTGTGTGATCAGTCTTGGAAAGAACTTGATTCAACACTTGTAAAGCACCTTCAGTCATTGTAATAGTGCTGAAAATGTTTCTTCTCTGAGCATCAGCAGTTTTCAATTCACTGATAAGGTCATTTCTTTGGTGATGTAATTTTGTCAATTCAACAACATGCTTATCATCACTAGGTGTATCCTCGGTAACAAAACCATTCAAAGCAGAAATAGCACCATCAACTTGTGTTACATTATTACTTTTTTCTGTAATAAATTCCTGCAACTTATTAAAAAGTTCAGTATTATTCTGATTAGACCTGACCAAAGTTGACCTTTCTTGTAAAATAACACTAATCAACCCATCCAAAGATGTAACATATGTCTCTCCGACAATACCACCAACACCCGATGTGGTTTCAGTAGTTTCAGTAGTTTCAGTTTCAGTAGTACTCATTAAATCCTCCATATTATATTTAACTACATTTATATTATAAACTATATTTATAACATTGTCAATAACTTTTTTTAAAATATTTTCCTATGAAGGATTTTGTGGAATATTAACCAATCTAACTTGAGCACCAGAATTCCTCTTCCAAGAAATTGCAAGAGTGATTACACCATTATTAACCGCAGACGATCCAATGTAATTACCCAGAGGATTATAATTACCAGTATTATCTTCGTAACCAACAATTCTGTTGACCCATTGAGAATTAGTTGAATCCCAATCCCAAACATGCCAAGTGTAAGTTGAACTCTCTGAACTTAAAGCCATAGTATTACCGTCATTGGTTAAACTTAACATGTTCCCCCATAAACCATTACCATAACCTTCAGATTGTAAATTTAAAAGTCCACCGTTTCTAAGATCCCAAGAAGAATTAGATTCATTCCAGTCATAAGTATATACTGAATTTGTTGATTTAGAACCTACTATAAGAGAATTTTTAGTGTTCGATATAGACACAGAACTTAAATTTGCAGGTAAAACAAATTCAGCAGTAAAAACTCTATCCCAACCATCATTACCAGCATCATATGTGTAGGTGTAAACTTTATTATTTCCAGAAGAACCTACAACCAAAGTATTGCCATCTCCACTTAAAGAACAAAAACCAAAATTAGTAGATTCTGGACCTTGTACAGTTTTCCAACTATCATATACTGAATTAGTATCATTCCATTTATAAAGATAAACTTTTCCAGTTTCATCTCCAGTTGCACCAATGGCCACTAAAGTTCCATCAGTATTAATTGAGACATTCTGTCTACCAAATTCTGTAGTATCAGTTTGATTCCCACTGGTAGGTGGCAGTATTATTGCGAATGGTGTGGTATCAATTTCATTAGTAGATGGATTTCTATTAAAAAGGTTCACACTACCTTTTGATGTACTACCTGTACTATTCGCACCTTCAAAAACATATGTTGCCATTACTGTGGAATCTCCAGAAATTGCTGGAACACCACCATAATTCATTACAACACCCACTTCAGTTGTAGGTTCTATAGAGGTATCATTGATTGTAATACTTATTTGATTAGATGTCCCTGTTAATGTTAGAGTTAAACTTTCTGGACCATCATTTGTCTCATCTGCTTTAATTTTAAATGTTACAGAAGAATCTCCATTTTGGTCTAAAGTGAAATTACCTGATAATGGGTCTGAACCTGTGTCAAAATCGTTTGATTCATAATTTCCAGTAACTTCATAGGGAACTGAACCAGAAACATTTGTAGTACTCAAGTTTATTATCAAATCCTCACCTTCATTAATAGCACCATTAATAGTATTTGTTGCTGTTAGAATATAAGATGGTGTAATATCATTGATAGTTACAGTTTTAGATGCTTCATTATCTCCACCTTGATCAACAGTTATTGTTAAAGAACCTGGAACTGAATCTGCATCTTCTAATAGTTTAAGAGTTATAGAACCTGTCTCATTAGAAACATTAAAGTTGCCAGTAGTTGATGCTGAACCACCTGCAATATCTAAATCAGCATCATTGATTCCTGAGATTGTGTAAGCAACATTTCCGTTAATACCAAGAGTGTTTAATGTTAAAACTAAATCTTGACCTTCATCGATACTGCTTGGACCGGAAATTGAGTATGTGTCTAAAGTTTCTGGTATATAATATACATGTCCGTCAGTGGAAATCAATTCATATTGACCATCAATGGGGTCTGTCATAGACATATACATAAATCTATTGAGATATGAACCTGATGTAGCTGGGGATGATATGAAAGAGGTTCTTTCTGTCCAATTAGTTCCATCAAATTCGAAGAATGCAACTTTACTCGCTCCTCCATAAAAAGCACCAGAACCCAAGGATATAAAATTCCCATCACTAGAAATTTGAACAGTTCTACCAGTATTCATAATTTGATTTGATGTCAATTCTTGTTGAAATTGCCATCCTTGACCAACCCTTTCAAAAATAGCAACTTTAATGTAGGTAGAATTTCCTAGAGGGTATGGGAAAACCAATGTTTGAGCATCTGCCGACATGTCAAAATGTCCATATGCTCTATATATACCAGCTGAACTAATGTCTACACTATTCCATGTTGATGTTGGGACATCATAAGTAAAAGTTTCTATTTCTCTAGAAGTATCATCATACACCACCATAGTTAGTCCGTCACCAGAAATTGCTACAGCATATCCGAATCCTTTATTTCCACCTTGGACGGTATCTCTTAAACTGAAGGTTCCGTCATTACCCTTTTCGTACACTTGGACTACTCCGTTACTACCTTGCCAATTACCTGCAGCTGCACCTTTGACGAACAAAGAAGAATCTGTTGTGAAACTTCCAGACCCAAGTCCAGCCATATAATTAGTTGTTCCTAGGGGAATATCTGACACTTTGGACCAAGAACCATTAACCTTATCATAAAAGTTTAAAACACTAGCACCATCTGTCCCAAATGCAAGATGTTGACCATCTGGAGAAACTGTTGGATAGTTTAGACTAGGTGAAATATGAACACCTTCGGTTGGGTCTATTGAAGAGGAATCGTTCACAGTGATAGTAATCGGGGAAACTTCACCATTATTTAATGATATGGTTAGTGTTTCTTCACCTTCACCGGAAGTGTAGTCTTTTTTGATTTTTATTGTTTTGGTAACAGAAGATGGACTACCAGAGACTACAAAATCACCTGTTAATTCATCTGAACCAAAATCTAAGTCATCTGGGCCAAATCCAGTAGAACTTGTTATTTGATAACCATAATTACCATTAGGTACATTCTGGGTATGTAATGTTATTACTAGATCAACCCCTTCATTAATTGATGAACCTACAGGACTTGTTGATAAGTCCCAAATTGGAGCTTTAGAAGTGTCATTAATATTAACACTTATTGACTCTCCCAGACCTGTTAGAGTGAGGACTAAAACATCTTCTGGACTATCTTCTGTTGTTTCATCCTCTTTAATAAGGAAATCAAGAAATCCATCTCCATTAGCATCTAAATTAAAATTTCCACTGAGTTCAGCAGAACCAGTATCTAAATCGTCAGTATTTATACCTGAGACTGAATAAGGAATTGTAGTTTCAGAAACATTTTCAGTTGATAAACTTATTCTAAGGGTCACACCCTCGTCAACTGAGATTTGTGGACTTGATGTTAATGTGTAAGATGGTGTAATATCATTAATAGTTACAGTCTTAGATGCTTCCCCATTACTAAGAGTTATTGTTAAAGAACCATCAGATGAATTTGCATCTTCTTTTAGTTTAAGAACTATAGTTCCTGTACTATCAGAAACATCAAAATCACCATTTCTTGGTGCTGAACCATCCCTTAAATCAGCATCACTGATTCCTGTGACTGAGTACCCAACTTGACCATCAATTCCAAGAGCAGTTAATGTTAAAGTTAAATCTTGACCTTCATCGATACTGCTTGGACCAGAAATTGAATATGTGTCAGTTGTTGAAAGAATATCACGCATTTGACCTTCATGTTCAATAAGAAGAACCTTACCATCATTTTTAGGTTCAGATAGAGCAATCTTAAAACCTTTGCTGATGGACCAACTTCCAGCAATTGCACCAGTTTGCCATGCCTCTAATGGTCTTGGTGTCCAAGTTGTACCATCCAAATCAAACAATGTAATCCTATTCGTTCCACTAACAGTTCCAACTTGACCAACAGCTAGAAGTTTTTTGTTTGAGATTGCCACACCGAGAGTAGCATCTTGGGTTGACATAGATACTACAGAGTGATCTGCATACGATGTCCCATTCCAAGTCCAAACCCTAGCTTCAAATGGAGCTTCATGTCCACCAGCAGCAACTAACATTAAACCATCGGATGAAACATCAACATCCCTATATTTAACTGGTGTGTTTAGTGTGTAACTTGCGGATGAAGGCCATTGTTGATTTACTGAGTCATAATCATATCTATGAATTTTGTTTGTCTGAGTACAAGCGACAAATAAGCTATTATCAGATAAGGCAACTCCATGACCGAAAAATGTAGTAAAGTTATGAGGACCATCGATTGTATGCTCAAGGGAAAATTGGCCATTTCCACCTCTCCTATAGATAAAAACTCTACCTCTATAGCTATTAGTCCATCCATCACCAACTGCTAAAACTGACCCATCCGAATTGAATGATGTAGCCATACCATGAGCATTACCTGCACCTGCTGGTTTAGGTAGTGTTTGTAGTAAATCCCACCCAGTACCATTATATTTAAATATTTCCACAGTACCATTTGAAGAAGTACTACCTAATGCTGCATATTGAGCATCATCAGATACAGAAGGGTGCTTAAGGTCATTATTCACAATAGGCAATTGACCTCTATCAGTAGAACCTAAATTAGAAGTATCTATAACATCAACTTGAATCGAAGCTTCTCCATTATTTAATGCTATAGTTATTGTCTCATCACCTTCGTTTGAACTATAATCATTTTTTAATTTCAAAGTTATGGTATCGGAAGATGGACTACCAGATACTACAAAATTTCCTGTTAATGGGTCCGAATCAGGTTTCAAATCATCTGAATCAAAACCTATACCAGAAACATTATACGCATAATCTCCATTAGGTACATTCTGAGTCTGTAGTGTTACCACCAAATCAAGACCCTCATCAACTGAAAGTTGAGGTGATGATGAAAGATTGTAAACTGGTGTTTTTGATGTGTCATTAATATTTATGCTTATTTGGTGAGAAGTTCCTGTTAGAGTGAGGACTAAAACATCTTCTGGACTATCTTCTGTTGTTTCATCCTCTTTAATGTGGAATGTTAAACTACCATCTCCATTACCATCTAAACTAAAATTTCCACTGAGTGCAGCAGAACTAGTATCTAAATCATTAGCATTTATACCCGACACGGAATATTCAACTGTATTTCCCGAATAGTTCTCGGTTGATAAATTTATTGTAAGGGAAGCACCCTCGTTAACACTAACCAATGGGTTTGAACTTAAAGTGAAGACTGGTGCTTTGGATGTATCAACAATCGTAACTGATATTGAATCTTCACCATTATTCAAACTTAATACTAAATTTTCATCATTTTCATTTTCTGATAAATCTTCTTTAAGAATCAACACTATAGAGTCCGAACCATTATTATCTAAGACAAAATTGCCATTTAATTGATCCGAACCAGTATCTAAATCAGCATTACTTATACCAGCAATTGAGTATCCAACAGTGGTTCCACTATTAACATACTGAGTTGCTAAACTTATTGTTAAGGTATCCCCTTCATTAACACTTGCAGGTGCTGATAATGTATAAGTTGGTGTTGCTGTTGAGCTGTCATTTACTGTAACACTAATTGCATCTTCACCGTTATCTAAAGTTAATGTTAACGTTTCATGACCTTCATTGAATGAAAGATCGGATTTGAGTTTAAGAGTTATAGAGTCTGTATTATTTTGTATATCAAAATCACCAATCAATGGGTCTGAACCAGCATCCAAATCAGCAGCAGTTATACCAGAAATTTGATATCCAACAGGTCCGTTATTAACATACTGAGTATTCAATGTTATTGTTAAATCTTGACCCTCATTGATACTTCCAGGAGCAATAAGGGTATAAGTTGGTAATGCTGTGGAGGTGTCAATCACATTAACACTCACGGAACCCAAACCATCTTGAAGAGTCAATGATAAATTTTCATCACCTTCATTGAACGATAGGTCAGAATCTAGAGTAAGATTTAGAGTTTCAGTTGTACCAATAACAAATTGACCTGTGTTACTTACAACAGAATCAAAGTCATTTGCTAAGTCAACACTGCCACCCAATGTGTAGTTAACAACCGCACCAGCAGAAACATATTGAGTGTTCAATGTTATTGATAATGTCTCACCTTCATTAATACTGGCAGGTGCTGATAATGTATAAACCTCAGTTGCTTTTGAAGTGTCTTTTACTACTACTGATATTTGAGTGTTTAGTCCATCTAATGATAATGTCAACGTTTCATCACCCTCCTCGAAAGATAAATCCTCTTTCAAGTTGAATGTTATTGATTCACTAGACCCTACAACAAATTGCCCTGTACTACTTACAGCAGAATCAAAGTCATTTGCTAAGTCAACACTACCTCCAATTGTATATGGAATTGTAGTGCCATTAGAAACATATTGAGTTGATAAACTTATTGTTAAAGAATCCCCTTCATTTACAAAGGTTACATTCCCCAATGTGGATAAACTGTAAGATGGTGTAGCAGTTGAACTGTCATTTACTGTAACACTAACAGAATCTAAATCACCATCCAAAGTTAAAGTTAAGGTTTCATTTCCTTCTTCAAAAGAAACATCCTCTGAAAGGTTTAGAGTTATAGAATCTGTAGATGGACTACCAGATACAGTAAAACTACCTGTTAATGGATCTGAACCAGCATCTAAATCAGCATTACTTATACCAGCAATTGAGTATCCAACTGGACCATCATTAACATTTTGAGTATCTAATGTTATTGTTAATGACTCACCCTCATTGATACTTAAAGGTGCTGATAGACTATAAGAAGGTGTAGCAGTTGAACTGTCTACAATTTCAACACTAGCAGAACCTAGACCATCTTGAAGTGTCAATGTTAAATTTTCATTTCCTTCATTGAAAGATAAGTCTGATTTAAGATTCAATGTTACAGATTCGTTCGAACCAACAACAAATTGTCCAGTATTAGATAAAGCAGAATCAAAATCATTTGCTAAATCGATACTACCACCTAATGTGTAGTTAACAACCGTACCAGCAGAAACATATTGAGTCGATAAACTTATTGTTACAGACTGACCTTCATTAATACTTGCAGGTGCTGACAATGTATAAACTGGTGTAGCAGTTGAACTGTCATTTACAGTAATATTAATAGATGCTTGACCATTATCAAGAGATAGAACCAAAGTCTCATTTCCTTCTTCAAAAGAAACGTCTTCTGAAAGGTTTAGAGTTATCGAATCTGTATTACTTTCTATATTGAAACTCCCAATCAATGGGTCTGAACCAGCATCCAAATCAGCAGCAGTTATACCAGAAATTTGATATCCAACAGGTCCGTCATTAAGATACTGTGTATTCAATGTTATTGTTAAGGACTGACCCTCATTTATACTATTGGTTGGGTTGGAACTTAAAGAATATGTCGGTGTAGCGACAGAAGTATCATTAACTACAACAGAAACAGATGCTTCACCATTATTAAGATCTATAACTAATGTCTCAGAACCCTCATTAAAAGAGAGGTCAGATGAAATAGTTAAATTTAAGTCTGCTGAACCAGCAGATAATTGAAAATCACCAGTCAGTGACCCCGAACTCAAATCTTCAGCTTGGATTCCAGATATCTGATATCCGATTGGTCCATTATCAACATTTTCTGTAGTTAAAGAAATGGTTAAATTTTCACCTTCATTAATACTTGCAGGTGCTGATAGGTTGTATGTTGGTGGAGCTGGGGTTTGAGATGTGTCGTTAATATCAACCGTAATAGATTCACCAGTACCCAATCTAACGGTTATAGTTTGCGGTCCTTCAGTTAGTGAATCATTGACAGCTGTTAAGTTTAAAGTGGCAGTTCCCCCAGAAACTAAAAAATTTCCAGATAATTGTCCACCTTGTAAATCTTCAGCTTCAACACCTTCTATGGTGTACGGAACTTGAGTATTATCAGCAACACCTGTAGTTGTTAGGGTTATTGTGGCAAAAGCTCCTTCATTAATGATTTGACTAGACCTTGATAGGGAATATGAAACTTCATTATGAGCACCTGACCTATCAGGATCCTTAGATTTACCATCTTCAAACCCATGACCCCTCTCAGATGTATCATTCAAAGTGTTAGCTGCTACGATAACCTCTTCATTACCATCTTTGTGGACTAATACCCAACCTCTATCATCACAATAGCATCTACTTTTTTGTTCATCATTTAACCAATTTGGGAGCTGCCCATCTTCCTCTCTGGACCATAACTTCTTAACCATTTTATACCTCTATTTGAATTTATTTTTTAATATTTTTTATGATAATTGATTATCTTTTTCTGCATGTGCTGGGTCTCTATCCGGATCTAAGGAATCACCACTTGTTTCATCAAAACCGTGACCCTTTTCAGCTGCATTATTGAGACTATTTGCAGAAACTAATACTTCTTCAGTGCCATCTAGGTGGACTAATACCCAACCTCTATCATCACAATAACATCTTGCTTTCTCGTCATCTGTTAAATAACTGGGTTTTTTTGCACCGTCTTCATTTGACCATCCACTCATTTTATTCTCCTTTTTTTAAAGTCTTATAAGTCTATTTATAATTCCCCTAAAACAAACTTTTTCTTTGGATTCACACTCATTTTAGAATCAATCATAAATTTTCTGGAAATCAATATTGTGTGATTCATATTATCTCTATCTGAAAGAGAAAAATGCACATCTTTATACACCTTTCCCCCAACCTTGATATCAAAACTTACACAATACCTTTCCTCATTTTCACTTCCATTATTTTTTATAATGGATTTTTTAGGGAGAATCGTCTTTTTTATTTTTTTATCGAAACCTTTTATATAGAACTCAGCAGTCTTACCTTTAACTTGTAGCTTATCAACACCAATAACATTATATCCACTGTTTCCAGTGTCCATTTTTGCGGTCATCGGTTCAATACCCTTTTCTAAGACATCAACAACCTCTATAACACCGACTTCTTTAGTCTCATGTTTCCAATCGTCTTTATCCATTAAACCGTCTACAAGTTTTGCGATTAATTCAGTTCCGTTAATATTTTTCTTTTTTTCTAAATCCCAATAACTTGATTTAGAACCAGGAGATGGATTCACTTCTAAAACAAAATACTCATCTTTGTATTCTATGATATCAACACCGCAATAATAACAGTCAACAGACTTTGCAGTTTTTATAGCAAGTTCTATTTCTTCTTCATTTGGTTTGTAAGGTTCTACTTCCGCACCCAAAGAAACATTTGATCTGAAATCTCTTTTCATTTTCTTTCTTTTGGCAGCTGCAATCACCTTACCATTTAATACAAGAACTCTTCTATCATCTTTGATTTCTTTATATTCTTGTAAGATTAACTCTTTTTTATTTTCTTCATCACTTCTTAATGCTTGAATTACAGAAACTAAACTGTCTCTGGAATCAAGTTTCATAACACCTTTTCCACCATGACCTTCTGTAAATTTTAGAATCACAGGGAACTTTCCACCAACTTCTTTAAGAGCATCGTCAATGTATTTCACATCACTCACTAAACAAGTTCTTGGTGTTTTGATGTCACTATTAATAAAGTTGATATATGCGTTAAACTTATTGCTTGCAGTTCTTACACTCTTTGGAGAGTTAATACAGAAAACTCCATGATCAGATAACATCTTATGTAATATTCCAGCATTCCTGTTTGTTACAACAGTTCTTCTGGCAATACAAACTATATTATCATTAGAGTTTACTTCCATAGAATTACCCTCACCATCATAATTATAAATGATTAGAGTTTCTTTGGAATCACTCTTCTTGGATGCATAAGCTTTATCGGAAGAAATCCTGTGAAGTTCAATACTCCTCTTTTTACAAACCTTTTCCAATCTATTAATAGTTGGTTCTTCACTATCTGTTGCAGATGTAAGAACTAATATTTTGATTTCAGAGGGTTTGAGTATTTCTTCCTCTTCTATCACAACATCTTCTTTTCCATTATTAAGATATTTTGTATATTGTGATATTCGATCCATTTTATTTCCAGTTTGTGAAGTCTTTCCCACAAGCATCTACATAGTTTTGCATCTTATCAGAAAGTTCAGTGTCTTCTTTTACCACTTTCGATTTAGGATAATATTTTTTCAAAGATTTTAGAATCTCTTTTTCTTTCGACTTACCTTTATCCATTAAACTGAGAACTAAATCATCACCGTTCTTGATATCCTTTTTTGGATTTCCTTTTACCTTAACAGTAGCAAGTTT
>CEWA01075802.1_pt1 | contig 13273 bp, 15 predicted proteins | sample 530361 | NCBI WGS metagenome assembly CEWA01 (sample SAMEA2620000, study PRJEB7988) | marine metagenome | biome: marine biome (ENVO:00000447); feature: surface water layer (ENVO:00002042); material: "saline water (ENVO:00002010), including plankton (ENVO:xxxxxxxx)" | depth 5 m
AGTCTAATAAAGTATAGCTTTGATATCCTTTAAATATAACTTCATTATTATTACCTCTTTCTGCAATCCCACCAAATCTTCTACCAGTTCCATCTAAAGATGATGAATCCCTATAAATTTTAAATTCACCTTCTGCATGATCATTAGATGCGTTTTCAATTTGACAATAAATAGATGTTTGAATTAATACTTTGTTAGATGTAGATGTTGGAGTTATAGAAGCAGAAATACCACTATCACTAAAACTTGTGCTAGTAGTTGTTTGGTTTGATGTAAAATTAGTTGTTACCACTTGACCAATCATTGGAAACTGAGTTCCGTCTAGCTTTTGTAGATTTGTAACTTTTAATGTACTCATGCTAGTACCTCCATTAATGTTATTGTGCTTTTAATACTATTATGTTGAACTTCTGTCGTACCATAGGCTTCTCTAGCTTGTGTTTTAAAAGTAAGAGAACTAGTGCTTGAAGGACTGTCTAAATATTGAATAGGATACCAATCTCTTACATTACTTGTTCCAGTTTGAAATCTTGCATAATGTATTGGTTGGTCAAAAATTGTAGTAGAATCTCTAAGTATTCTTATAGTTAGACCAGCATCGCCACCGTCCATATATATACTTTGAACTACTGATATTAATATCTTGCTTGAAGATGATGAAGGTGTAATAGATGCAGTTAATCCTGTATCAACATAACCTGATGTATTTAATGATACTGTACTACTAGCAATACTTTGAACCACTTGACCTATCTTACCTAATGGGAATGTACTCCCATCTCTTTTTTGTAGTGTATCTACTTGAATTATACTCATATTATTACAAAACTACTTCCTGAAGGTATTGTTAGTGTGCCTGATATTGTGATCGTACCTACAGCCATCGCATTTTTGCCAGAAGCAATAGACACATTGTTAAATGTCTGACCATTAGTCATAAAGAATGTAGAGGATAGACTTGATGATGATACTGTTCCGTCAGTCGGTGTACCTACATCTCTGCTATCTCCTAAGACTCTACCACTAAAGTTATCTGTCGATAGGGGAGCAGAACTAAATGTTATCTGTGATCCACTAATCGTGTAAGCAGATGTGTATTGCACGACACCAGAGATAGAGATAATTGCGTTAGCATCTGTCTGAGGTGTAACAGCAGTACCACCTGATGTTAAATTAAATGTTACATTTGATCCATTAAAGCTAGAGGATATATCGTCTAGTTCAATATAGTTGCCTATGGTAGGACTTTTACCTATGTATGCCATTACTCACCACCCCCATTATCTGTAATTGTGTTTCCTTCTGCTACCCATTTTAGTATTTCTTGGTAGTGTCGGTTTGCTTCATCAATAGGAACAGAAATTGTAACTCCATTAATGATTGCTATAATTGCAAAGTTTTTGTTACTATCTTCATCAAAAACATATTGTGCTGATGTAATATTCATTTTTTATAACTCCGAGTCTATGTCAAAATAAGTCATGTTTTGAACTGCAATATTATAAACTTCATTATCAGTAAGACCTGAGTATCCATCTACTTCAAGAGCCAAAGCAGTTCCAAAAACATCATAATATAAAACTGAGGGTACGTTATTAGTATTTCCTACCATTCCACTATCACCAAAAAGTCTCCAGTTACCTGATTGTGAAATGGAAGGTGTGGCTCTCATTGGAACATTAAGATAAAAATTAAAACGAGCAGCATCTGTTCCTTGCCCTTTTGCAGGATAACAATGATAATCGCCACTTGCATTTCTATAGGTTCTAAGAAAATATCTTTGACATCTTTTTAAATTCACATCAAAAGGTAAGAACTCAAAATCACTAGCAGTTGTACCGACCTCTAATTGTACTCCTGTGATGTACCATTCGTTAGATGTACTGTCGGCTAGGTTTACTTGACCGACTGCTCTGTTAGCATCTGTTCTTGCTCCCCAAGATGTTTGTAAAGTTCCAGAGGACATATTTGTACCCACTGCTAAATACCAAGTACATTGTATGCTAACTGCATTATCATTACCTAAAGTTCCAGTTGTATCTCCAGCAAAAGTAATTGTTTTCTTTTCCCAAGTATTAGCACTGCTAATTGTGTATGATTTATTTATATGTCTGGAATTATCGTGGTCAAATAATTCACAAATATAAGTTCCTGTTTTGTTAGATTTAACCCAAAAAGATAATGTTGTGCTTTCAGCAGATGATGTTCCTTTTTTTAACATCTGAAGCATTTGACCTTCTAATTTTGTACGAAATATAAACTCTGAGCCTGATGCCAAACTACTATTAGCTGTTGTACAATCTAACTTAGTTGAATTAGCAAACCCTTGACCAGTAGGTGTATCTGTTGATTGAGAAATTGTCCAAGTTCCAGCATTAGAAATATATCTTGAAAACCTATCTACAGTGTCAAATGCACCTCCACCTGATATACTAGAAACAGAAGTACCCCTCTGTGCAATAGACATATCACCATTGATGATGAGGTTACGGAAGTTTACCCCTTGATCTGAACTTAATCCTGATGTTGGTATTGTTGATATTGGCATTATATTCCGAAAGCCTCCTTAATTTCATCTACTGTTAATCCTAAGTCTTGGAGTTTTTGTTTAGCAGATGCTTTTTTATCATCAGCATCTATATTTGCTTGAGCAATTTGTTCTTTTTGTGCTTTGACTTCATCAGTAATATCAAAACTTCCATCTTCTTTTTTTATCATTTCAGCACAAACATTATCGCTTACTTCTTCCCACCCCTCTACTTTTTGATATGAAATCATTTTAACTATATTATTTTCTATTAATGCGTATTTCATTTTATGCTACCTTCCAAATTTGCACATCTGTATATACATTTGTTCTACTATCTGCTGTATTAATACCAAGACCAACATTGGAAGCCACTTTTTCTGTATAATGTCTAATTTCAAAAGTTTTTGAAGAAGAAATAGTAAATCTTCCTTTTACAAAAGATGGGGATAAAACTTGCGAAGTATCATTACTAAATCCACTAGTACCTAAAATTACAACACTACTATCACTTGTGTTATACAAAAATAATCGGTGCATATCTGTTTCATAAGCAAAAGCCACCGATTGAATATAATATGTTCCACTAGGCAAAGTTATTTGATTACTAGATAAACTAGCACTTGTTATTTCGTTTGTAACTACAGTATTTAAAACTCTAGTTTGATCTCCTACACTATTTGTACCACCAGCCGTTCCTGTAGATTTTTCATCTCTAACATGAAGAAGTTGTGTTCCAAAAGTTGGAGGAGTAGATAATTTTGAATTAGGAATACTACCAGCTAATTTACTTTGGTCAATAGAACCAGCTAACATATCATTAGTTACTGATCCTGTGGCTGGAGCAATAGTTTCTACTGCTCTACCTAAGAACACTGCATACATAGTATCTGAACTCGTAATTGCAGAGGATAGGGTTAGTGTTGTACCTGATACAGTATAAGCATCATTTGGATTTTGCCTGACATTGTTAATGAACAAAGCTAAATCTTGTGGGTTCGTAACAGAATAACTTAGTGTATAGGTATCAGTAGCAGATGTAGTAAAACTCTGTTTTTGTAGAGTTTGATATTTTTCTGCTGGTATATTTCCGATATAAGCCATTCTATCTCCTATGTGCTAATGCTATCTACATAACTAACAAGAACATCAACTGCACTAGCTGTATCTGCGTATGCTTTTACCACATCGCCTGTTTGTATTACGATCTTAGAACCTGAGTCGATTAACTCTAGTGAGCCACCGACAGGAACTGGTGCATCTTTAATTACATTGTAGGTTGTTCCACCTGATGCAATTACAACTGATACATTTACTAATGCTGTGTGTTTGTTTACTAATCTAATCGAGATCAATGCGTCATCAGAGTTTGAAGTGACCAATGTTGTTGGCGATCCTGATGAGTTTGAAATCGAACTAGCGTATGATCTTTCAAAATCTTGAGCCATTGTTTCTCCTTATAAAGCTATTGCCATCGCTACTGCAAAACCAGCACCAGCTTTAGCGTCTATTTGTGTTTGTATTGATGAGGTTACTCCATCGAGAAACCCATATTCTGTATCAGAAACATTTGAGTTGCCACCAATCTTCGTAGCACTAATTCTGTTTACATCTAGTGTGATATTACCAGCAGATGTCACTGGTGATCCTGATATAGAAAATTCTGAGCCTGACTGTGTTAAGCCAATGCTTGTGACTGTACCTGTATTAGATGGGGTAACTTGAGTATAGGTAATGTTTGTAGAACCTAATGAGCCATCACTGTCTGTAGTACAGAGAAATATTTTATTATCGTTAGTTGATCCTTGATTGACAACAACCATACCACCACTTAACTCAGCGATTGTATCGTGTTCAGGATCTCTTGAAGCCGCACCACTTGATACTGCTAGATATAAACCATTCTCAGTAGCTGTAGATTGGTCTTTGACTAAGACTCGATCACCAGCAACAAGAGTTACACCATCGATTGTGTCACCAGCTTCTAATCCATTAGATAGATTGACATTGGCTGTAGTTGCTACTTCAGCTATTGTTCTTGTTCTCAAACCAGCAACTGCATCATCAACATAAGACTTAATCGCTACATCTGAGTTATTAGAAGGTGTCGATAATCCTGTAATCGTACCACCACTAATGCTGACAGTAGCAGAATTTTGAACTGCCATTGTGCCAAGACCTAAGTTTGATCTTGCTGTAGAAGCTGAAGCTAAGTCAGATAAGTTTGAAGCCTTTGCTACTTTACTATCTAATTGTGTTTGAGCATTAGAAGATAGGGTATTGATAAATTGAAACTCTGCATTTGTAACAGATCCATCAGCAACCTTTGTAGCATCAATTCCTGTACCTATTTGAGAATTAGAGACAGTTCCTGTTAAGGCACTTGCTGGATAACTAGTTGCATCTTGTAAGTCAAAAGCTGGAGTTGCATCAGAAGCACCAAGAGCTAGAGATACACCACCATAACTTACAGTAGAGTTAGCAAGACTTGAGTTTGCTATGTTTGATAGTGTGTTAGAAGAACCACTAATAGTTTTGTTAGTTAGTGTTTGTGATCCTGTAAGTGTAGCTACAGTAGAGTCTATCGCAAAAGTTACATTGTTGCCTGATGCTGTAGAGTCAATACCAGTGCCACCTAATAAGCCAAGTGTTTCACTATCTAGGTCAATAGCTATTGTGCTAGATCCGTCAGAAATATCTAAGTCTTGAGCTGTTAATTGTGAGTCTACATAAGCCTTAATAGATTGCTGTGAGGCAACCGCAGTTGCACTATCAGAGGACATATCATCTTCATCTTTAAATGCAGTACCTGATATTGATGTGTTAAGGACAGGGCTGGTAAGTGTTTTGTTTGTAAGTGTTTCAGATCCAGCTAATGTGGCAAAGTCATTATCAGATAATGCTGTGTTAAATTGGGCAGTTGTTCCTGTAAGGGTGTTACTGCCTAGCGAGATAGACTTATTCGATAAGGTGACTGTGCCTGAAGTGACAAATGCTTTTGTGGATTGTTGTGAAGGAGGAAGTATAGCACTATCACTCGCCATGTTATCTTCATCGACAACAGGATTAGCTGGATTTGTAAACACTGAACCGACATATACAGAGACTGTGGTATCGCCTGAATTGATAGATCCACTGTCAAAAGTGAAGGTTACTGTCGTGTTCGGTGAGGAAAATGAACTTGTAGCAATTTTACCAAAGATTGTACCTGTGTTAGATCCTACAACTTTGACTCTACGACCTACATGATATGTAGATGTGATGTTAGCCGCAACTGTAATACTGGTAGCAGAGGCTCTCGTAAAGGTAGTAGTGCCATCACCATCACCTAATAAGAACCATTCTTTGTCGTTCCATACGGATCTGACATCTTTAAGTTGTTCTCTAATAGCGTTATTAACGTCAGAGGGTGACATACCCTCAGATATATTAACTCCGTTGATAGCTGTATTACTACTAGCTGTCGTGCTGTAACTTGATACTGTCATTATTCTACTCCAAACTGTTTTCTCATTTTGTCTAAACTATCTTCAGATTTTGTGTTTCCGTTATCTGTTTTAATAAAAAACATATCTTTTTCAGGTATGTTTCCCTGTATTAAATCTGCTCTATTATCTTTGTACCATTTCTTCATTTCTATTAGATTATCTTTTTCTACTTCGTTTAATGTATCGTCACTTCTAAGAGAGGCATCAATTAAATTTAATGTAGCAAAATATCTGTTATATCTTGAAGATTTAGGATCTAATGCTGTTGTTGCTAATTTTAAATTTTTAGGATTGTTTAAAAAATTACCAAAACTTCTAGCTGTAAATATTAAAGGCACTGCAACAAAAGGATTTGCTCCTATTGATGTACCCATAGTAGCTGTTCCAAATAATGATCCAACACCACCTAATGTTCCTCGTCTAACTAAAAACTGACTGAGGTCTGCAATTTTTTGATCTGCATGAAGTTTTGACACTTCTAGAAAATCCATAAATTGTTGTGGGTTTACTTTTGATGTTTTTAATAATTCTTGTAATGTTTCGTTTTTAAATTGTTTTTTACCTGTAATGCCTAAAAAACTCTCTACTTTGTTAGGATCAAAACTTAATAAATCACCTTTAGTAACTGTTGCACTATTAAAAGCATCTTCAAGAACTTTTCTAGTTAATTTACTATATGAATCATCACCTATTAGTTGTCTTAAATCAGCAAGGTCATTAGGAGATAAGTTCTTTTTAATAATTTTATCTGCTAATGCGTCAGGCGATATACTGCCAAATTTTGTATAACCAGTTTTAAAAATATTTGGATCTGCACTTTCAAACATTTTAGCACTTGGTTTTTGAAACAACTTAATACCATTTGCATAGAATTGTTTAGAATCTTCATATCTTCTGACAAGTTTCTCTGCTTCTAATAATTGTTCATTGTTAAGATTTAAAGGGTTTACTTTCATAGCACCCTGACCTTTAGGTAATAAAACTTTTGAAAAACTATCTAGATCATTTTCCAGTGCTTTCTTTAAAACTTTTAATCTTTTTACATCATAGCCAGTTTTGACCAAAGATTCTAAATCTTTAACGATTGCTTCATATCCATCTATTTTTAATGTACCATCTAACTTTGTTACTTTTTCTAAATAATCAAAAAAAGGATCTTTTCGTGGTGAGTCTATAGGTGACTTCATCACATCATCAATTAATTTTTGTGCTTCACGCTTTACATTTGTAGTAGGTATAAAAGCTACATCTAATTTTTTTGCAGTGCCTTTCCACAGCTCATATCTTCTATTAGCCATGCTTTTAAATGTATTGAATTTCTTTCCAGCATTTTTATACATTTCTATACCTAGATCACTTAATGAAGCATTAGGTGCGTATAAATTTAAAAGTTGATCTTTTTTATCTTCTATAGCTTTTGTTCTTTTAGCGATAGTTTTAGAAAAGGGCGATCTAACAAATGGAAAGATACCAACAACTCTTTTGTATAAATTTGCTACTTTAGCATCAGGTACATCAGATATACCAAAAGGTATTCCTGTTCTTTCAGATACTTTTGCTACAGCTTCTCTTGATTGTTTTGATCCACCAAACAATTTAGCAAAAAGAGGTTTAATAGCTGGTACTTTAGCAAATATAGTTTGCCAAGTAGCTTCAGTTTTAAAATCTGATCCTAGTCTATCCCATTGTTTTTTTGCTGATAACTCATCACCTTGAAGTAAACTTTTTACAATATCATTAACTTGTCCAGCACCTGTAGCTCCAAGAACAGCACCAGTAGTAGCACCAATTAAGCCTCCAGCAATTTTTAATGGAGGAGGAACTGGTAACATAAGACCAGTTTTTGCACCTTGTGTTGCACCAGCAATACTACCTAAAATTCCACCAGTTGCTTTTGATGTTTCTCTATCCATCAAACTACCTACAAAGGCATCTAAATATTTACTCAATGTTAGTCTCCTGTATAAATAAATTGTGAATAATCAATGACATCTATGTTGATTCTTCGTTGAGCATCATTTGTGCTTAATGCTATTTCTTCTATTGCTGAATTAACTCTATCTAAAACTCCTTTAGCACCACCTAACATACCTGTAATGTTTAGTTCGTCTTTGGCTCTCTCTACATCTTTTGCTTTTACTTCGTAGCTACCACTTTTATAACCACGAACAGTGGCTAAACTGTAAGCTAATTGATTTTCCAAGTTTGCTAATTTTGAAATAGATTCTTTTTGAAACTGGTCTAAAAATGGTAAACCTAAACCTATACTTTCTAAAGTGCCACCAGTTGATTTTGCAAGTTGTTGTAATGATCCCATAGTTCCAGCTATGTTTGGATCTGCTAAAATCAATTTTCTTAATTCATCACCAGCTTGTATACCTTTGTTACCAGCTTGAGCAATTTTAATACCATCATCATATTCAACATCAGTAACAACTGATTCATTTGAAATATTACTCCAAAAATCATTATTATCGGTAATGCTTGGAGATCCATCACCAGATGCTTGACTTGCCCTTTTAATATCACCAGTGCTTAAATTTTCTTGTCTAATAACAAATCCATTGTTTGCTAATTCAACAGCTCTTTTTGCATCTTCTTGATTATTTAAATCTAAAGAAAATTGTTTTGTTGGATCTTTAAGACTCTGAAAAGTAACATAACTTGGTTTAACAAATTCATCTTCTTTTTTTACATCAGGAAATACTAATTCTCCCTTTTTATCTCCATCTGTATATCTTAATCTATTATTTACATCTTTAGCTGTGCTAGGAATAAATTCATCTTTAACATTAGGAAATACTGGTTCACCTGTATCTAAAAATCTTAAAACTCCATTACGATCATTTTGTGTCTTTCTTTCTGCTACTGGTGCTTTATCAGTTGGGAATACTTGCTCTCCAGTATCAGTATATCGTAAAATTCCGTTTATATCTTCAGCAGTGTCTCTTTTTATTTCTGGTTTGTCATCTTTAAATACTTGTTCACCAGTGTCAGTATATCTTAATATACCTTTGCTATCCTCTGCTGTTTTTCTTTCAGGCTCTTTAAAAAACTCTGACAGTTTTGTAAGTGTGCCTAATTCAGCAAATTCATTAGCTCGTCTTTGGCTTCTTAATTGATTAGCTTGATTCATAGCAACACCTAAAGACTGACCTAAGGAAGTAGGCATTGGTGAATAACCTGATTGTGCCAATAATCCCATACCAATATCTTGAGCATAAGGGGTTTTTACAAAGTTTAATAAACCTGCTTGATTTTGTTGAGGAACTAAAAGTTTTTGGAATTTATTACCTATTGCTTGTTCTAATAAGGCTTTATATTGTTGTGACATTAAAAGAACCCTCCAAGAAGTCCTCCTCCAATTGCACCAAAGAGAGGATTACCAAACATAGAGTTACCACCTATTTGACTTGCAATATTAGCACCTGTTAATGCACCACCTAGTAATCCAGCACCTGTGTTTCTAAAGACAGGTTGTGTTGATACTGTTTGTGTTGGTACTGGTGAACCTAATGCACCTAAAAATTGATTTAGTTTCAAAAATGGTTTTTGTTGTTCAAAGTCAAATCTTGCTATGGCATCTTGTAGTTTTGCTTGTTCTATGCTTTCTCTGTCTGCACCTACTTGTGCTAGTCTTGAAACATCATTATAATCCATCTCGCCTAACTGTGGTGCTGTCATCATTGTTTGAGCCTGTAATGCTCTTTCACGATTATATTGATCTCCATAGACTTGATTAGCTAATCTACCTAATGAATCTGATAAAATTTCTTGGTTTGCACCTGATCCTAAACGACCTGCTTTACTAAATTGTGATTGTACTTTTGATGTTACATCGTCAGCCATTTGATTAAATAAGGCTTGTGAGTAAGGATTTGTCGTAGGGGATAAGAAATCTCCAGCTAATGTTTGTTGAGCCAGATTTTGTGATTGATTCAATAACGGATTTCCAGCTACAGCTCTTGCAGAGGCTAAATCTAATGCGGCTTGTGTTTCAGCGGCTGGAGCTACAAATGTATTGTTTGGAAAAAAGTTTGGTAAATCAGACTCAAATAAATCTTGGCTGTAATCAATAGCTTGTTCTAAGTATGGTCTAATAAACTCTGATGGTTCAGCAGATGATGTAGTTGTTACGTTTTGTGGTGATGATCCTTTTGACATTTTATATTTCCTTATTTAGTAAGTATGCTTTGACTCTAAATCCTTTCAATTTTCTTACCCAACCTTTTCGCCCAGCGACTTCAAGGTGAGTACAGTTTTCTTTCTTTGCAAATTTTTCTATAACTTTTTGTATTCTTTCTAACCAGTTTTCTAAATTTGTTCCTCCAGCTAAAAAGTATCGTAATACTTTTGACTGAGGGTATTGTGCTATCTCAGTTACGACAGCACTTTCGACTCTATTATTATTCCAACTAATAAATAGTTGCATACGATCATTAGCTAATCCATACAGTATATCTTTAATACTATAGGTTTCGTCTAATGCTTTTTCTAACAAAGGAGCTACTTGACTCCATATAAACTCAACATCTTCACTAGGTACTCTAGTGACTACATTACCCAATGACACAGTATGATAATGTTTGGTCTGTGTTTCCTGAACTTGCATGAGTTAAAGTTGCACTTCCGTCTGCTCTTGCAGAAACATGAAGTCCGTTTAATGCTGTTCTGCCATTTGCAGTCGTTGGCATAAAAAGTATCACAGAATTACCACTAATACGAGCATCAGTTAAGGTCGTTGATGTAGCACTAGCAGTTAGTGTTATTGTTCCTGTACTGTTAAGTTTACCATTGATCGTATTGTTCAATGATGTCGAAACTAATCGTAAATGTTGTCCTGTATCAGGTATTGATAAAGGTACTTGAGGAAATTGATTATCTGCCACCTTCAGGTCTCGCTTCTATATCTACACCTGACATGGTGTTAAAGTTACCTGTTACATTTACCCTAATCCGATGATACCTAGATGTACTCCGTAAAGGGCAAGTGCCAGTATCATTAGTGCTAACAGCATCGCCAGTTGTTGTGGTGTCAAGTTGTGATTGCCTCGTAATTGGTGTTATTGTTACAGATGTGTTTGTTGTTCCATCAACAATAGGTCTGCAATTAATTAGTGTTGATCTTTTACCTTTAGCTCCTTCAAACTCTGTCGTATCAACTGTAGCTGATAAACTATTTGCAATAAACTTTCCAAACTTATTTGCAGAGTTAAAACCAGCTAGACCGACAATACCTTCTTTGTAAAAGTATGAGTCTAATGATTTGGGAAGATTATCTAAGTCACCTAATACATCAAGGCTTTCTAAAGTAGTAAATGCCTCTTGTGATGCACTAGCAATAAACTCTAAGTCCTGTCCACTACCTGTACTCCATTTATCAACTGCATAGTTGTATATCAAGAGTTTGTTATTGGTTGTACCTGTAGCTCCTGATCCTCGATAAGACCATACAACAATACTATTGTTAGGATCGACAGCCGATGTAATACCATCAAGGTTAGATGATAAGTCATCAAAAAAGAAGTTATCTACTTTACCATTACCTATTGGTGTTAATTGTTGTCCACCAGTTAGTTTGTAAAAACCATCTTGTGCTAAAAAGAAAACCATGTTTCCATAAGAAGCAACAGACTTAGGAGCAAATGCACCAATATTATCTGCAATCTTATCAAACTGAAAAATTAATGGCACACCGACATAAGACATTCTGTAGATTGCCTTTTCCATAAAGATCACACCAGCACTTTCACCACCGACAATTGCTTGAATATTACCATGTGATCCTACAATATCTTGGAAACCTGATTGCGTTGATTGACTTGGTGTCCATGTAGAACTATCGTTGATACCTGACCACTTTACTCTTTGATTGTATACTGTGCCTGATTCATTTGTATATCCAGCTACAACAAAGTCTCTAATGACTGCAATATATTTTGCTTTGAGAGAAACAAGATCACTAAAAGCACTACTTGTACCTTCTGTAAACTTCTGAATATTGTCTGCAAAGTTTGTTGCAATAATGTTTGAACCAAACTGTGTAAATGCCCAGAAGTCTCTTGCATTTTCTGTAGTAGAGTTGTTGTAGCCACCAGCTTTACTTTTATCTTGAAAGACTAGAGAGGAGTCCATCTGATAAAGTTTGGTAGCGTCACCAGCATAGTTCGTAGAACCACTAGCACTAAAACTTGTAAATAAACCAACAGCACTACCTGTTAATCCTGTACCACTTAATGCCTGAAAACCAGCTAGGCTTTTATAGCCTTTTGCAAGAGGTAAGACATTATCAACTACTAAAGCACCTGAGTTCTCATAAGTAGGTAGGTCAGCTTGTAAATCGCCAAAATCGATCATCTATGCCACCTGTGGTGTGGACATCTGTAATGGTGATGATGTAGTAGATCCTCGTGATGAAGTTTCGTTTGCATTTTTTAATGCTTCTTTATACAGAGTTGCCCAAGTATTTATCCTTTCATCTTGCATAATAAATGGTGCTGACTCAGCCAGTGAACCATATAAATACAACTCAGGATAATTAGTTAATATTGTATTTGTTGTATTGTCGTCTGATAATGCCGATATTGTTTTGTAATAGTTTATTTGCAGGGTTGTAGCACTGTCAGGTGCTATACCTAACAATATGTTAGATCCCACTATAGTAAAATATGTCGGTTTACCGCTTGTTTGACTCGTATTATATTTATTGTAAAAATCTGTATTACTCATAAATCTTAAAGTACAATAAGGGTTGCTTTGATATATAACAGTAGTTGCCTCTAAATATCCTGTAGGCAGAGAATAACTTTGTGTACCAGCAACTGTTGTTGTGGAAGTATCAGTATTTACCATTTCTCTAACTCGCAACTCTCTATTGAGTCTAGCCTCAGTCAAAGTAATAAAATCACCTAAGTATGCAGTGAGATCACTTCTATTAAGATAGTTCGCAATAGTAGTTTTTAAATTGGAGTATGTGTCTAATGCCATTATAAGTTACCTGTATATATTCTAAAATGTCTGTTATCAGAGTCGTTTAACCAACGAAAAAATCTAGTCTTATCTAAAACTTTTCCATTGTAATTTAAGATGCCTTGTTTAGCTAATTGATGAACTACAATGTTCGGCAGTCTAGCAACACGATATCCTTTTTCATGTTCAAATGCTTTTGCTTTATATGCACCTTCGTTTTGTGCTTTTTTATTAGAATCTAAGATTTCTTTGATAGTTGCCTGATCTTGGTAGTTTTCAATATGATATT
>CEWA01024107.1_pt1 | contig 13147 bp, 17 predicted proteins | sample 530361 | NCBI WGS metagenome assembly CEWA01 (sample SAMEA2620000, study PRJEB7988) | marine metagenome | biome: marine biome (ENVO:00000447); feature: surface water layer (ENVO:00002042); material: "saline water (ENVO:00002010), including plankton (ENVO:xxxxxxxx)" | depth 5 m
TCCTCTTTTGTAACTGCTTGAGGATTATTGTAATTTTGAATAGCAAAAAAGAGATAATTATCCTCATTCAATTCAGTAAACTTCATACATTATTACGAAATAGTAAGTGCAAAATCAGTACCAGATCCACCAGCACCAATTGTCTTACCTGCAAATGCATCTTCAGCATCAACACTAGTACCCTTATCCTTAACAGCACCAGCGCCACCAATAGTTTGGTCAGCAATAGAAAGATCTTCTGCCTGCGAAGGAACGGTGAAATCAAACTCAAGGCGGTTTGATCCAGTTCCACGAGCATATGTTGCGGTGATAGCACCAGTTACAGATCCAGTAACTGCAAGAGTTACAGTACCAGTAACATCAACTTGCTCGTTATAGATAACAACAACAGTTCCAGTATCACCTTGTGCCAGTGATTCTTGCTCAAAGAATACAGCAGTAATATCTGCCTCACCCAATTCTGCAGTTGCAGAAGTACCGCCAGCAAGACCGCCAATTGCTACAATAACTTCATCCCAAAATCTTGTACCACCTTTCTGGTGACGCAGAACCCATCCACGCTCATCAGCGAAGCAATCTGCTGGGTCATGATTTTTAGCACCACGAGTTAAGTATTTTGGTTTTGATTCATCAGTTTCGGTTTTTCCCCAGAGAGGCATTGTATTTTCTCCTAAGTTATTTAAGATTACATTATAAAGATATTTATAAAAAAGGAGGGTTTACCCTCCTTTTGAATTATTCTGCAGGGGTTTCTCCTCTTGCATTAATAGCAGCAGCGACAGTTTCAAGTAACTTATCATCCATATCGGTTTTGGTCAGTTTAACTGCCTTACCGAGAATAACTAAACAGATATCTATAAGTTTTTCACCCAATTCCTCATTATCTGGAATTTTGGCGACTGCATCACTGATGATCTTCGATGCTAATGGAAGTAAAAATGATAACATGGTCTTATAATAAGGTGCAAATTATATATCAAAGATAGATCTTTTTAAGATTCTCACGGTTCTCTTTTAAGGATGAAATTACTTCTTCATTCACACCATCCTGATACTTACGACGCTTAACTTTAGAATCTCTTTTAACTAATGCTTTCTCAGATCCAGAGTCAGGTCCACACTCACAGTTATCTTCCTTAACAGAACTCATACCGTTCTTTACACCTTTGAGTTTCTTATTTTTATCCATCACTCCCATAGGATTATCTTCATCCATACCTTTAGTCATACTAGGCATAATGCTTACACCTTTAGCATCCTTTTCCATGAGTTCTTTTCTCCAATCAGAGAACCCTTCTTTTTTAGCAATTGCTTTTTTAATTGCCTTACGACGCTTCATCAAATACTTATCAGACTTATCATGATCCCCATCATTATCAACATCATGATCTTCTTGACCTACAGGATCTAATGCTTCTTTTGCAGTCTTTGCTGATTTCTTGAATGCATCCTTTGCTGGATAGTCTTTGTCTCCTGGTTTTGCTGGAGATTCACCACGCTTTCTCTTAGCATGAATATTTGCATAGAGACCTTTCTTCTCTTCAATAGTATTCTCTTCTGCAGTCTCATCTTCTTTGACACAGTTAGGAACTTCCTTACCGTTCTTCATTTTTGTGCCTTTTGCTTTGTAACCATCCCAGCATTTATCAGCACCAACATTCTTACGTGCTGCTTTGAGACCTTCTTCCATAGGGTTCATCTTATCTTCTTTGATAGGTTTATCCTTATTTATACTCTTTGGTTTTGTTCCGTCATGATCCCATCCGGGAACATGATCTTTTGCAAATTTTGTGAACTGAGGAGTACCGACAAGTCGGTTATCAGAATTTGGATCTCCAGATTTATTAAATTGCTTATACTCTTTAATATCATCAATCCATGCTCTAAACATCTCACCGTCTTCAGTGACAGCAATTACATAGTTAGGTCCAGTGCGATGAACCTTACCAACTTTCTCTTCACTTAGTAAAGAAATATATTCCCCAACACTGAAAATCACCCCATGTCTAAATGAGGTGCGTTTAGCATCACTATTAAAATCTGAAAATTTCATCAAATAGGTTTACTGTTCCTACCTTCTATATATGCTTTTGAAAAAATGCCTGCTCGAACACCAGCAACTCTATCGTTCCTATATTCAACTGTTCGATATGCTTCACCTCTTCTGGCACCTAAAGTAGGAGTGTACCCTGCACGTTCCAATTGAGACAATTGAGTGCTTTCTACCATTTTAGTTCTAAAAGATAAAGTAACATTTCCAGGACTAGTTTTAGTTAAGAATGGTTCACCTTGTGCAAATAAACTAATGTTGTTTTCATTCTTTCTTCCAGGACCATAATCTTTACCAAAGATTGCTTTGTTCTTCAATTCAGTATCCTGAATGTCACGATAATATGCAGTTCCACTGAAATCAGTAGTTTCTTTTTTTGCAATGTCTTTTCTAAATCCTACCACTTCATCATGATCATAAATTGATTTTCCTGCTCTAGAAGATATACCAGAATACTGTTGAAAATCTTTTACTCTTCGACCATCTTTGTGGGAAATAAAGATAACAGATTTACCCTTAGAATCAATACCTACAAAATCTGCTTTAGCGCCTGAGGATCCAGGGACAAATCCAATGATATCGTTGTAAGTTGTAGATTTAACTCTCAATCTTACTGCTTTCATTTCACCCAATTCTTCAATTCTTTTATTAATTTTAGTTAAAATTGCAAATTCAATTTGAGTGTCCGGAAAACGTTTAAGTTGTTTCCAGTTATCTAAAGTTTCTAATCTTTGATTCCAATAACTTGTCTGTCTCCACTCTCTTCCTAATTTTGGTTTAATCAAAATCCTAACCATAGATTCGGCGGTCTTAATATCAATGACTTCTAAGTTAGTTTGATCGCTAATTTTTAAACTAGTTGTATATCTAACTCTTTTAAATTTTAAAAGTTCTAGAATAGAGTCATGTAAGTTAGCACGAAAAGGAGTTCTAAATGTTAATTTCCTCATTCCTTTGCGTTTAGTACGAGGAGAGAGTTCTGGTTTCCCAGAGTATCTCTCCTTATAGGAAACTTTGATATTGTCTGTTAGAAACACTAACAGTTCTTCTGCAGTTATAAACTCCATTGAGCATCTTACTCTACATAAATATTTAGATTAAAAAAATAAATTAACTAAGTTGTTCTTGCAAAGAAACTTTAAACTTTTTCAATGCTTCATAATGAGCAATATTATTTTCATTTATCTCAATATCACCCAATTCATCTGGTATTGTTTGTTCTAATATATCTTTCAATGTAGTAGCATCACTTAAGGATAGTTGTATTGTAATAGTTTGTTCTTCTGTCATCGGTCTCCTACCCTACGGTTTTCAGATTGATAAACATTAAATTCTCCACCAGGATAACGCTTCTCCAGTTTCTTCACATTTGTTGCAATGACTTCATCAAATGTAGTTTCCAAGGATTTGATTGCATTAGCCACATACCACATGATATCACCCAACTCAAGGATAAGATGCTCACGATTATCTTCATTCCACGGTTTTCCTTGGAAGACCATTTTTTTAATGATTTCAAGGAACTCACCCCCCTCAGCATTAATTCCAACACCAGCAGTAAGCAATCTCTCAATATTGGCACCTTGTCGATCAAGCTCACCAATACGGTCAGCAAAATCAACAAAGTTTGTAGAAGTATTTGAAGTAACTGCTGACACAAATTCTTCATAGCGTTCAAAATCAACTTTTTTATTCACAGGTAAATCCTCCAAATTTATTATTTAATGGTCCGTCATCATTGTTATCAGAATCAAGAATACCTTCTTGAGCTGATTGTTCCACATCATACAATCTCATTTTACTTCTGTCAATACCCACAAAAAATCTTTTTGATGCGAATACGTCATTGTATCTATTCTTTAATTGCTTCACCATAATCTGCCCCAGTTGCTCGTCCTCTTCAGATGAAGAAAGGGCAAACATAAAATCAGCAGTAGCAGGGAGACCAAAGGATTCAGAAGTATCAGTAAGGTCAATATCAGAGCTGCCAAAACCGCTACGAGTGGTTTGAGTAGCGGAGACGAGTGGCACATTTTGTTCCACTGCAAACCCACGAAGTTCCTCTGCAATGCCTTTGACCAATGTATAGGAATTGGCAAATTGAGGTTTATATCGCTGCGAAGTACAAATATTAATGTAATCCACAAAGATAATATCGGGTCTAAAGTCTTTCTTAAGAGAAAGATCACTAGTAAGAGACCTAAAATGTCCAACATGAGCAGATGCAGTAGGATATTCTTTAATTATAAGATCTCCAGGAGTTTTAGATCTCAGTGCAGTGACCTTACTATCAAAGGTTTGTTTTGATGTGTTAGGCAAATCTCTAATATTAATGTCTAACAAGTTAGCATCAATACGTTCTGCAATGCGTTCTTCTGACATTTCACAAGTAATATACAAAACATTATTACCCTCCAGCAAAGATGCTGCTGCCATATGACACATACATAAAGACTTACCTACACCAGTTCCTGCGATAATAACGTTAAGTGTTTTCTTTGGCATTCCACCTTTAGTAATCTTGTTAAACATATCAAGATCAAATGGAACCCTTTCCTCTACTCTATTATAGAATTCATACCGATCATCAGTATCATTCATATAATCATGTCCAATTCTATTATCGAAGGATACTGAGATAGCATCCTTTAGAATTGGGATAATGGCACCAAACTCTTTATCACTCTCTTCGCCTTGAGCAATTGAAATACTCTCAAAAAGAGAAAGAAACACTGCTCTCTTTTGACACCACTCTTCAGAAGTTTTAATTAACCAATCATAATCAACATCTTGAATTTGAATTTTTTGTATTAGAGACAACGTATTGGAATACAAAGTCTCAGATATGTTTCTTACGTTTTGACAATCAACGGTTAAACTTTCTTTCGTGGGAACAGTTTGGTACTTGTTTACAAAATTACAAAACAATGTAAACAACAATCTATTCGATTCATCTTCAAAATATTCAATTTTAAGATTAGGGTATGCTATTATCCGAAATCGTTCATTGTAAATTAAATTACATATAATTGTAAATTCAATGTTTGTCATAAATTAAGATTTTAGTTTGAACTCTTGACCTGCTGCCCAATCAATTTTTTCCAATACTTCCGGAGTATAGAATTTTTCAGGGTTCTTTAAAATATCACTGCCGTAGTATTTTTTCCCATCAATTACATATCGAGTACTTTCTTTGACGAAGATCTCATACTTTTCTGCAAGTTCAAGAAGACCGTAATACCTATCAAGACCACGTTCATCAAAAAATAAACGTGTAGGTGCAACAATTGTCTCTTTAGTAAATCGAGACTTGTTCATCTTTGCTTTGATGACACCACCAACTACTTCAGTTCCATCTTTTTCCTTTGATTTAGAAAGATGTATGATTGTAGATGCAGCGTACTTAAGTCCTGTACCTCCACCCATATCAGTTTTTTCCCCATATGGATTCATCGTAGTGTAAGTATGATTAGTAACAATAAAAGGAACTTTAAGTTTACCTAATTTACCAGTAACTAATCTGAAAATAGATTTAACAATTTGTGCTTTTGTCATATCACGAACTTGATTATCATCTAAGGCATCAGTTAGTTCTTTTGCAGATGGAAGCATACCTAAAGAATCAAGAATAATCATAAGAGGTTTACGCTCTTTCTCTTTCATCTTAAGCATATTGTCCAGTATGCGAATAATTTGAGTACGAAAATCTTCAAGAGTATCTACGGGAAAAATATAAACTCTATCTGAATCAAAACCACGATCTACAAACATATCTTTAGAAGTTGCAGACTCAGTATCAAAGTAAAATACTGCACCATCTTTATTAGATTCAAGAAAATTCTTTGCTATCTCCATAGCATAATAAGTCTTTCCCGTAGATTGTTCACCAGCAAGACCAGTAATTCTATTCTCTGGTATTCCTCCATAAATACTGCCACTCACAACAGCATTGAGGATATAAGATCCAGTGTCAATATATCCTTGACCTGATTCAAGTTTTGCGACTACTTTCATGTAGTCATTCTTTGCTTCTTTTGCTAATGCTTCAAACATAGTTATGCGAATAAAAAGTCTAGTGATGCTGTTCTTTCTCCCTGCCAACCAACAAGATCAAGAATGGTCTTTAATGGTTCTAAAAAACATTTATTAAATTGCAATTTATAATCTATATGATTATAAATCTCAACTTCTTCTGGAAACTCAGAGAGAAAGGCGAATACATTGTGTCCAAGTTTATTTGGAGTTTTTATGTAAATATATTTTATTTTATCTCCTTCTTGAATGTACGGATACTTGTGATATAATTTATTCTTTTTAATTGAAAAATTATACAAAAGTGATGCTCTTACATGAATCGGACAACTTTTTTTGCAAAGAGTAACAGAATCTTTCCACTTTGTCAACCCCCTAACACTCCTTGGGTAAGATATATCTTCTATAGGGAGATTAGAAAAGTTTTTACGAAAATCTTCAACCAATTGCAAAAGTTCTTCTTCAGTTCCATCTACAATCACCTGGTACGCCTCTTTCAATTTAATTCTAGAAGCATTTGGAGTTGAAGATTTTACAGATTCAAGTCCCATAACTTTTAATTTGGGAGTGCTAAGAATGGTAGATTCATTAGCACGAACATTAAGAAGATATCTTTTCTTTGCAGTCCAAATACCTTTGTCTGCAATGTTCTCTCGCTTCATAATCATCTTCTGTTCATACGCCGATAGATACGAAGCAAGTTCCTCATAAGATTTCTTGATGAATGGTTCCAATTTTTCTTGAGCAACCTTATCAAGTATCTTAGTGATTGCTGTTTTATCGTTAGACTTAGGACTAAGAAATTTATGAACAAGAGGTCCAAGATTAAGATAGATTGAGTCGGTATCGACAGCGATGACATAATCGACATCTTCAGTTTCCAATAGGTTATTTAGGTAACCATTTATCTTATTCTCAATCCAACGAATAGAAACTTGCCCAGAAAGAGTAATTGCTTCAGCATTTATAAGTTTATAATAACGAAAGTATTGATTTCCAATAGCACCATAAGCAGAATTAAGTTGAATTTTTCTTGCCATTTGGAAGTTATTCCATTTGGTAATTTCTTTTTCTAACTCTGGAGTTGGATTCTTATCATACTCTGCCTCTGCCAAAAGCATACGCTTCTTATACATCTTACGTTCTTTGTAGATTTTATCCATTAATTCTGGAAGAAATCCACGAAAGTCTTTTCTATACTGTGCTCCATTTGGACAGACACATGTATCACCCTCAATGGTAATGTCCTCATTAAGAATACGTTCTACTGTTGCTTTTGGATGTCTTGACGGAAGTAAAGTTTCCGGCGAGATGTTGTATTGCATAATGAGGTGAGGGTATAGGGAGTTGAGATCAAAATTGACCACCCATTCATAAAGACCCGGAATAGGGTATTTAACGAAAGCACCTTCATATTTTCTGTCCTTGTCTGCTCTTTCATTTGGAGGAATAGCAATATTTCTTTTAGTAAGTTCGTTGTAAATAATTTGATCCCACATACGAACTTGATAATAAACATCCGTATAATTTACTTTAGCATCATATGCAAGTGTCAATGCAAGATCAATCAGTTTCATCTTATCTTCCAACCGGTCAACAAGTTCTACGTCATGAATATTATAAGTAACGAATTTCTGCCAATCTTGAGTATAGAATTCTCGAAAAGTTGCAAACTCAGAGTGATCAAGTTTCTTCTGTCCAAGTTCTACCTCAGCAATATAATCTAGAGCATATGTTGGTTGAGTTTTATATGTAAATTTTTTATATAGATCCAAATAATCTAGAATACTAACTCCAATTATATCGTATTTGATATAATTACGACCCATCATTTCTACTTCTTTTTCATAAGCACGATTCCATGGAGACAAAGATTTGGAATGCTTTTCAGAAAGTACTCGTTCAACTCTCCTATAAATGTATGGAACGTCAAATAGATCTACATTCCATCCAGTAAGAATGTCAGGAGTATTCTCTGCCCACCAAGAAAGAAAATCTTGAAGCATTTCAGTTTCTTTCCAGAAGACTCTATACTCTAGGTCATCTCGATTATGCTCATACTCACGAGTTCCCCATACAATAAACTTTTTAGTGGAAAAATCTTTAATAGATATACACAGAATTTCTTCTGAAGTATCTTCCACTGAAGGAAACCCATTTTCTGCTGTAGTCTCAATATCAATTGTATAGATTTTAAGAGTAGATCTATCATACTCAATATCATCTTTAAAGTTTTGATTCAAATACTGATACAAAAACTTTTCATTACCATAAATTTTAAAATTCTCTATACCTTGATGCCGATCAATAAACTCTTTGGCATCCTTAATGCCACCAAATTCAAATTTTTGAACATTTTTTCCCTCCAAAGTTTTATACTTACTTTCTTTGGGACTAAGTGCATATAAAACTGGACAAAAGTGTTCTTTATATTGAACCCTTTGTCCATTTTCATACCCAATATAAAATATTTTATCTCCACTCAAATAGACATTACTATAGAACTTCTGTTGAGGGTGGGATGACGGCATCTTCATTAAGGAGTTGGGCAGAGTCTTCATTATCAAATGTTGGCAATTCAATGTCAGGTTTATCAGGATAAAGTTTTTTATACTTTAATCTGACAGTTTCATCAGGTTCAGCAATAGTAGTTATGCAAGTAGAATAAAGGAGCAGGAAATCCTGCTCAGTATACTCCGGAAACCTTTTAAGAGCAATACCCTTTCCAGATTTTACAATTTTTAAGGGATTTGCTAAAAATGCCTTTGGTTCAATTGGAAGTTCGTAAATCCAAGTGATAATGTAAGTACCGTCATTCAGGAGAATTAGTTTCAGTTCCATCTGTTTCTACCTTAGGTTCAGTTGGAGCATCCTCATCAGATACTGGGGGATGCTTTGCAGTGTAGTCATTGTAAATATTATCATGGGCATCATAAAGAGTTATGACCCAATCTGCAGGAATGTAAAAATCCCTCTGCTTCGACAAAGGTGCCCAATGTTGATATGATACTTGAATCTTTACCCTAGCTTGACCTTCTAAATCATCATCAGGAATAAGTTCATCATCTTCCTCCTCAGGTTCAACAGGAGTAGTAGTCAACTGCATGGTGTAAGGATTTCTCAAATAGTATGCAACGATACTATTTCCTTCCTTGTCTCTAACTTCTTGAGCATCTGAGATAACGTCCTCGCCGGACTTCAGTAACATAACTTTAACAGTCATAGTGATAAATTCGTATCCTCTAAGTTTCTAATGTGGTTTGAAAGTTTATCAAGGTATCCGAGATTGCGTAACTCTTTGAACACTAGGTTCTCAAGTGCAAACTCTCCACCTTGTTGAATTGCAGACGCTCTCATGTCACGAATTCTTTTTTGAAGTTTACGTAAAACATCAGAATCATCTGCTTCGTTTTCTATGAGATCATCGATCTTTTCTACCATAGCACGAACTTTTCTAAAAAGCAAGGGGTCGGACAGATTAACCTCTGTCTGTCTTGGTTCCAGAATCCATTCGCCCTTAATGATTGAGTATACTCCCTGGTTTGCAGGAAGTGGATCATTCTCATCTTGAGCATACAACTCCACAGGATGAGAATAAATCTTAATGTCATGAACTAATGCCCATAGTTTTTTCTTGTCTCTCAGATAATCGTCTAAGAGTTCTGGACAATCTGCAATCTTGGATTTGTCCACTACCAAATGCAAATCTAAATCGGAAAATCTTGTGTAGTTGTAATTAGCATTACCACCCACTAAAATCATATCCTTAATTGCTTCAAATGGAATCTTTGCAAACTCTGCCCACTTATATCCAATCTGAAGTAATTTTTCCCTAACCTCAGGTCGGAGACTCCTTTCATGCCAGAATTTTATATTAAGTTTCTTATGATATCTCAGAGTCAACCTGAGAGACTGGAACGATTTCACTGTAGTATAGGCACTTTAATTTATTTATCCTTTTAGATAAGACAATTATTTAATTTCATATACTTTTAACTTCTGATGATCTGGAACAATTTTGTGGATATTAATTGTCAATAGTCCATTTTCAAAAGTAACTTCACCAATCTCCTGATCGTCACAAAGATTAATCGTTCTAGTAAAAGTTCTTGTTGCTACTCCTCTATGTACATAATCTACATCAGAAGTATCTTTGGATGATTTTGATTTAATTGTTAGCACATTAGTTTGGGTAGTAACTTCAATATCATCCTTTGACCATCCTGCAAGAGCAATCTCAAATTTGACGTGCTCGTCATTAACTTTAATTTTATTATATGGAGGATAAGAATTTTGTGGAGTTCCTACTCCAGCAGAATGAAGTCTGTAAAATAAATCATCATACCCAACACTAGATCTTGTTAGTGAATTAAAAATGGCATCAAGATCTTTTGTCGTAAACCTTGTAAGTCCGTTCATTTATATGCTCCTTATTAAGCGAGTTTTATTGTGTGGTCCCCGAAGGCAACCAATTATATTTATATCAACATATAAAAAAAGAGGTATAGAATAAACCGTACCTCTTTTTGGGGTGTTCCGACTTTTGTAGAGACCGCACGAAAGTCTCATTTGTATTTATGTCTATATAAATATAGTGCATTATAAATCTAACATGAAAAAAGCATTACTTGCTTTTGGTATGGTTTTGATGAGTGTGTCATCTGCATCAGCAGGTGGTCTTACAAGTAGATTATCCTCAAGTGTACAACTAACTGTTGATGGTCCAGTAGTATCATCAACCAGATTAGGTTCTTCATATTCTGTATCTGGTAGTAACGTTTCAGTAACTGCTTTGGGTGGTCTTACTGGTTCTTCTGCTACTGCTCCAGCAACAATTAATGCTGGAACCTACGGTATATCTACTGACGGTCAGGCATTTAGTTTCGCAGAATCACAATTTGTTGGAGATACTGTAGTAACTGCAGATAGTCTTGGAGCAAACGGACGTTTCGACTCACCAACTCTTTACTCTGACAATACTATTCAAGCAGGTGGTACTGCTGGCACTCTTGCAGGTACAATTAATACTGCTGGAGTAGTTGAAATAACTGCTGGTGGACCCGGAACTACTGCAGTTGGTCAATTTGTTAGTGAAATTACTGTATTTGATTGATATGCGTAAACTACAAGAATCAATCGGTTTGGGATTGCTTCTTGGTGTAATTCACGGTTTGGTACAACCGGTACATTCTGTGCCAGTAGTACCAAATTTTACACAAGGTTCAATGACAAGCCGAACCGAAACGAAAACAAGTATTACCGAAGTTATAAATTCAATGGATTATAACACTGGATATCAATATTCAGTAACTGGTACTAATGTAAATACTGTTAGTGGAAATATAAATCTTCCACAAACTAAAACAACAAACAGCATAGATGGGGTGACATCGACATGGACTGGATTGCAAATAGGTTCTCAAGACTGGAAGTTAGTAAATCCTGGGGCAGGGTTTCAGTTCACAGAAACCTATCAGGGACCAGGATTAAGCAACCAGACAATAATTCAAAGAGAAACTATAATAGAATCAGCAACAGACACTACAAGTATCTTCTCTCAGTAATTGGTTACGGTTTATTATCAGCGACTCCTGCGATGGGTAACACTGTGGGCGGTGTTAGCGCCACCGCTAACCCTGTTGCTAATTCTTCAGGTAGTGTTACTAATCAAGCAATACAAGTTTTACAGGGTCCATACATCACAAACACTTATGGTGGTGGGATCCAGTGTCAGGGACCAACTTTAAATTTCACCCCATATGTAACAGGCAGTGTTTCTTCTGCTAGACCATATGAACCTTACTACGATGATCCAGTTTATGATGTAACTGATAATTTTGGTGCTTTTGATGAAAATGGAAATGCAATAGGAGATGGCATTTTAGATAATCCAGGTGACGTAGTTTTCTTTAAACGTACACGAACTGGACAGAAGGATAATTATAATGTATCAGTAGGATTTTCTGCCACTTGGTCTAAACCCATGGATAGTAAATTACAAGATGAATGTAAACGAGCGGCAGCAACTCAGATTGCATTACAAGAACAACTGACTGCAAATAAGAGATTAGACTTTGAGCTTGCCAGACTCAAGAATTGTGGAAATTTAATGAAAGAAGGAATTATGTTCCGTCCAGGATCAGAAATGTCAAAAATTTGTTCTGATGTTTTAGTGATGAATAAAAATTATATTGCGCCACATAGACATTCTATTCCTGCTCCTACCTCCTCAAATCCCTCTGCAACTGGCGTCTCTCAGCAACCGAAAGAATAACATCCTCCTTTCCCATGTTTTTTTGGACCTTTTGAATTATTTTTTTCACAGCAGGTTTGATTAATTTTAATAAAAATTCTGCAAGTGGTTTACCAAAAACTGCTGCTGCAGCTGCTGCTGTTGCAATAGTAACCGTCGTACTAACTTCTTGTGCTGATGGTAAATATTCTTCTACAAATGATAACTCTTCTTCAACTTCAACTGGTTCTTCAGTCACTGTTACTACAGGAGGACCAGGTAATTTTTGATTAAGTAAGTCTGAAGTTTTAGGTACTGGGGGTGTAGTCTCCTCTAACTTAGGCATTGCCTCTGGAGGACCAGTAAGTATTAATTGATTTGGTTCGTAGTTTAATGGATCAAAAGATGGTAATTGTCCGTCACAAAAAACAACATTACCATTAGGATCATCATCAATTAATCCAGGACCATTAGGATTTACCTCAACACATCCGGGAATATTAACAATCGGAGAACCTATAGTAACAGTTACTGGTGGAGAATTAGTTATTATAGGTTCAGGTAAACCTGTAAATACACTTCTAACAGGAGGGATAGTTATATCCCTTATAGGTTTAATATTTACATCACCAATATCAGGCATCAGTCTTTAAAAATATTAGAAATTGCAGTGAATAAGTGAAAAAATATCACATAAAGAAAAAATTTATCTTGATTATCTTTCGCAGTTTGTTTTTTTGATTTTTGATATACAGTCTTTGACTTTTGATATGCAGTTCTTGACATTACAAACTCCAGTTTATTCATACTATATAACATTCTAACAATCGTTA
>CEWA01012164.1_pt1 | contig 13081 bp, 14 predicted proteins | sample 530361 | NCBI WGS metagenome assembly CEWA01 (sample SAMEA2620000, study PRJEB7988) | marine metagenome | biome: marine biome (ENVO:00000447); feature: surface water layer (ENVO:00002042); material: "saline water (ENVO:00002010), including plankton (ENVO:xxxxxxxx)" | depth 5 m
ATGGACACAGCCTGGTAAACTGCAGTACGTTACTCAGTCTACTTCTGCTAACGCACTCGCAGGTCATGTGTACTTCATCAACACAACTACAGGTCAAATTCAAATGACCTTGCCCGCATCTCCTTCAATCGGTGATACGATTAGATTCTATGATGCTGCTAAGACGTTCGACACCAACGCACTGGTTGTTGCCCGTAACGGTAAGACAATCATGGGAGACAGCTCCGACTTGACAGTAACAGTCGAGGGTGCATCCTTCGAACTAACTTTCCAAGGTGACACATACGGTTGGAGACTCTTCTCCATCTGATTCTGGGGAGGGGGATTCTTCCCCCTCTTTCTTTTCTTTCTATTATATCAACCACCTAATGTAAAAACAAAATGGCCTCTTACGGAAGTTACAAAAAAATTGTTGCCTCTCAGATCGTACCCAACTCGATCCCTGACTCGGCTTTTGCTGTCGGAGCTGGTCCAAAATATAATGTATTTTGGATTAGTGGAAGTATTGGTGGCACGACTAGTGGATGTTGCTGTTTGTGGACAGTACCAGCAGGAGTCAAAAGAGCTACATTTGATGTATGGGGTGCTGGAGGAAACGGTAGTGGATTCTGTTCTTGGGACAGATGCCACCACTACTTCGGTGCTGGTGGAGGATACTATTCTTCCAAAACTATCAATGTACAAGAAGGATGGACTTATACGATTTGTGCAGGAGGAGGATATCCCTGTTGTTCATATGAATGTACTGGATGTAGAGGATGTGCCTCTTATGTTAATGGATGTAATTTAAGTGGATTCTGTGCATGGGGTGGTAACAGAGGATGTGCTAACACTGCATGGAGTACAATGTGTACTTCAGATTGGAACTGTTGCATTAATCCAGGCTTTACTGGATCTGATTTCGCAATGTCGAATATGAGACCTGCTGGAACTGCACCATATAACTGTCACTGTTACAGACACACTTGGTGTTCTGGATCAGCTCCGTTCCTCTCATTCGGAACTATTGGTGGTCACCTTACTGAATGTTGGGAACGTTGTGCATGTTGGACTGTACCATATGCTCACGGTGGTGGTAATGGTATGACTACATATTGCGGAAACTGGGACAATGGAACTGGTGGCGTTGGTGCTACAGGTGTTGTCAAGGTCACTTACGTTTAATATCAGGGGATCCTAAAGAAATGGCAAATTATTCGGATTATAAAAAAGTTACTACAGAACAGATCGCCGATGGTCTGGTAACAGATGATATGATTGTTCCTGGCGCCAGGAAGAATTATGGAATTAAGTGGGTTTATGGATCTCCAAACTCTGTAGCTAGTGGATGTTGCTGTAACTGGACAGTTCCTAGTGGTGTAAGTAAACTGTTCTTCGAAATCTGGGGTGCAGGTGGAAACGGACACGGATCTTGTTCTTGGGATAGATGCCAACACTTTAAAGGTGCTGGTGGAGGACAATACAACTCCAAGATGATTAATACTGCACCTGGCTGCCAGTATACGATCTGTGCAGCAGGTGTTTATCCATGCTGTTCATTTGGTTGTACTGGATGCGAAGGATGTTCATCCTACGTTAATGGTTATAACTTAAGTGGATTCTGTGCTGTAGGTGGTTCTAGAGGTTGTGCAAACACCAGTTGGACCGAAACCTGTTACTCTGCATATGACTGTTGTTTACAAAGAGGTGCAAACGGAGGAGACTTCGGTGGTATTTCACACTCTGGTAGATTCGGTTCTGTTGAGTGGTGGTTCGGTGTAGGATTCTGTCACTGCCATCACCAGCAAACAAGACCTTCCAGAGCTCCTGTCGTAGGTACAGACGTTGTTTATGCAATTAACTTCTGTTGGATTCGTCATGGTTGTTGGACTGTTCCCTATGCGAACGGTGCTCAAGGTGCTCAGTCTAGTTACTGCGGTAACTGGGATAATGGATATGGTAACACTGGCGGTAATGGTATCGTTAAGATCACCTATTTCTAATAAATATTAACGTAGGATTCTCACACCCATGGCAAATTATACAGACTATAAAAAAGTTGACGGTGCTTCACTACCAGCTGGTGTGATCACGGATGCTAAGATCAACGCAAATGCTCTGAATACTTGGAACATTCAGTGGGTATATGGAACAACTTCTGCTGTTACTGGTGGTTGTTGTTGTCTTTGGACTGTTCCAACTGGAGTTTATAAAGTAACTTTTGAACTTTGGGGATCTGGTGGAAACGGACATGGATTCTGTTCTTGGGACAGATGTCATCATTACAGAGGTGCAGGTGGTGGATACTATGCATCTAAAACTATTACCACTGCTCCTGGCTGTCAGTACACTGTATGTGCTGCAGGTGTATATCCTTGTTGTTCCGTTGAATGTGTAGGATGTTATGGATGTGCTTCATATGTAAACGGTTATAATTTAAGTGGATTCTGTGCTGTTGGTGGCCACAGAGGTGAGGCAAATACAGCTTGGAACGATGCATGTAACTCAGACTTTACATGTTGTAAGGGACCAAATGATGAGGGTGCTGATTTCGGGATGGGTAACCATGCTGGACAATTCTCAACAAACGCTTCTCAGTGTCACTGCCATTGTGTTGGTTCTCAACCTACTCCTGCTCCATTTATCGGTGGTGAGGTTCAATATCAGTTAGTTACATGTTGGGAACGTTGCGGTTGTTGGACAGTTCCATTTGCACATGGTGCTACTGGAGGAATGACAACATATTGCGGTAACTGGGATAACGGAACAGGCGGAACTGGTGGTTCTGGTGTTGTTAAGATCAGTTATATCTAAGAGTTTTAAAAAAATAATATTAGAGGGGGTGGGTAACCACCCCTTTTTTTATGGTTAATTATATAAATAATACCGAGAGATGTTTACTCGCACAAATTAACCGTTATGGCTACACAAATTATTAAAGTAGAATTCGATCTGCCACTTCCCGATGAATACATGGTGGATCATAATAGGGCTCAAAATAAGTCCCGTAAGTATACCTATCATGGACCTGATAAGATCTATCTACAGATTGGATCTGACGGTTATGAGAAGTATGGACCTCTGACTGAAGATGATAAGGCTGATGGCCGTCCTCTTCCTGCAGATTGTACAGAATTTTTCGAAGTTGATTGCACTCAGTATCCACTGATCTGTCAACTTAGAGGACCAATTGTTAATGAATCTCAAGAGGTTTCTGGTCCTATTCTTCCAGATAATGAAACTGCTAATACTCAGACAGGCGAAGCAGAAGGTAAGGTTGTAAATCACCCACAATCTCCTGCACTCGATGGATATGAACAGTACAAGTATAGTTTACCCATTCTTCCTAAGTTTGTTTGGGATATGGATTCGGTAAGAGTTGTTGATGGTGTTCCTACAGCAAGAATGATGACTGTTAATGAAGTTATGCTTGGTGAGGCAAATGATGACTACTTTACTGTAGAAGACATCAGAGATAGAAGAAATGCTGACTTGGAAGCAAGTGATGGTGCAATTTCTTCTGATATGCCTACTGCAATGGTAGAGCAATGGACTTCATACAGACAGAAGTTGAGAGATTGGCCTGCATTGGTTACATCTAACGGCATTCCTGCTGCTGTTGCGGCAAAAATGTCTCCTATTCACCCCAACTCTGCTAGAGGTAAGTGGGGAGAAATGACTGATGCTCAGAAGGCTCGTGAGAAGGCTAAAATGGCTCGTGTTGAGACTGCTGCTAAGGCACAAATGGATGCTGCAAAACCAGCTGAAGATCAGAATCCTGGCTTATAAATTATAGTATAAAAAGGGGGTCTGAAAAGACCCCTAAATAATTGCAAATTGAATCTTTGACATGAGACCTAAAGCATTCTTTATTAATGGTGGGGCAGGAAGAGTTCTTGCCTCTATCCCAGCATTAGAAAAATACGCCGAAACCCACGACGATTTCATTGTCGTTTGTGAGGGGGGTACAGATTTTTACAAAGGACATCCAGTTCTACACAACAAGTGTTTTGACAACTGGCATAAGAATTTGTTTGAAGAATATATTAAAGATAGGGACTGCGTTGGCGTAGAACCCTATAGAAATTGGTATTACTACAATCAGAAATGTAGTATCGCACAAGCATTTGACATCATCATCAATGAACTTGATGAACCTAGGGAGTTGCAAGATCCCAGTATTCATCTTTCAAAGATGGAAGTTGTTACTGCACAAAATATTTTAACTGAAATTAGAGCAGGAACTGGTAAGGATAAGGTTGTAGTTATTCAACCTTTTGGTAGAGGGGTTACCAGTGTTGGTGATTTTGTAGTTGATCCTGGCTCACGAAGCATGAATATGGTCAACACGGTTGATATTATTAATGATCTTAAAAAAGATTATTCTGTTGTTATTATGAGTGAAGTACATTTCCCCTTAGAAGAGAATGAGGAACAGGCTAAACATAAGGTTGCACGCCCACAGATCGAAGATATTAGAGTTTGGTCTGGAGTCATTGATGGTGCTGATCATTTTATTGGTTGTGATAGTGTAGGACAACATATTGCAAAATCATTAAAGAAAACAGCTACAGTAGTTGTTGGATCCACATTCCCAGTTAATATTTCTTACCCAGAATTTAAAGACTTTGATATTATCGATGTGGGTGAAGGTAGAAGAAAGTATGATCCTATTCGTATTAGTATGGATGATGAACGTACTAGATACAATGATCAGGCATGTGAAATGTCTAAAGAACAAGTTAGACAAGTTATTGCATCAGCAAGAAAAAGACTTGGTAAACCTACAAAATATACTGGTCCAAGTTTAGAACAGATGCAACAACAACAGTCGCAATGTTCAACTCCAACTCCAACTCCAACTTTACCTAAACAAGATTTTTCAACTTTGAAACCTACCAAGTTGAATATTCCAAGTACAGTTGTTAAACAAAATAAAGGTTTTAAATCTGAAGTGGAAAACCTTTTGAAGTCTTCAAAATAATTAGAGGTTCGTTATGGCACAATGGATTGCTGGTCTCACTAGGGGACATAATGGCGGTATCTGTCTTCTTAAGGATGGGGAGGTTATCTTTTCTGTAGAAGAAGAGAGACTATCTAGACAGAAATACGATGGCGGCCCTTTTGCTGCCATGATGAAAATTAAAGAGTATACAGACAGACTCGATTACCTTGTAATCGCACATACTCAACCACTTAGAGAAGCGCCAGGTCATACTGGTGCTGCTGGACATATCGATTTTACTGGGGATGATGTATATACAGGATTGGCTCGAAAATTAGGTCTCATTGATAGAAAAGCTGATCTACACCCTAATCATCCCCAGGTTATTGATCTTAGTAGAAATCACCATAAACTTCACGCTGCGTGTGCTTTCTACAGGTCTGGTTTTGAAGATGCTGTTGCATTGATTGTTGATGGTGCAGGTACGTTCATTCCAATGAATATGAATGGGCGCAATGAAACTGTATGGGAATTAGAATCTATTTTTGATTGTGGTTATCCTGCAAATTTCAAAACCCTCTATAAACATTTGGGTGGTAGAGGACCATATCAATCATACAGATTTCCAGAGTTTGATAGTTCAGACGAAGGTGAATCTGGAACTCATGAAATGATTCTTGATGATACCGCAGGTATTGTCAAAGCATATGAGGCAGCAACTTCATATTGTGGTTTCCAACCTATTGAGGCAGGAAAGACCATGGGTCTATTCCCGTATGGTAAACCCAATGATAAGATTCCTCAAATCTATGGAGATTGCAATGGCACTTCTGATTGGAAGACTGCGGATCGTTCTATAATTACTCCAAATTACCCCAACGGCGCGTTCGTCAATGAGGGGAGATTTCCATTTTTAAAAACAGATATGGAAATTTGGCAAAAGGTTCAGGACAAAGAATATGATTTAACTAAACTTGAGAATCGTAGAGATTTTGCATATGCAATTCAAACTCAATCTCAAGCAATGGTTCTTGATTTGATTAGATATGCTGTAAAGATTAGTGGTAAAAAGAACGTAGTTCTGTCGGGTGGATATGCATTGAATTGTGTTGCGAACTATTGGTATCTGGAACAACTAGAAGGTGAAGGTATTGATTTATTCGTTGAACCCGTAAGTAATGATGCAGGTACTGCTCTAGGTGCTGCAATGTTAATGCATCGTAGATTGACCGAAGATAAAACTATTAATGAACCTTTAAAGAATCTGTATACTGGATTTGAATATAATCATACTCGTGATGATATCGTTGATATCGCAGATCGGGCAGGTGCGAATAGAGTATTCGAAGCTAATAATGAAGACGTTATTGATTTAATTACCGATAAAAATATTGTTGCAATCTGGCAAGGTAAGTCTGAAGCTGGTCCTCGTGCGTTAGGTAATCGTTCTCTAATTTATGATCCTAGAGATCCAAACGGAAAAGATCATGTTAATAGTGTGAAACGTCGTGAATACTTTAGACCTTTTGCAGGATCTATCTTGAAGGAACATGTTCACGAGTGGTTTGATCTTCGTGGTATGGATGAAACTCCTTTTATGATGTATGCTGTCAAGTGTCAGGAAGGAATTAAAGAGAAGATTCCAGCAATCATTCACGTCGATGATACATGTAGAATCCAAACTGTAACCGAAGAACAGAACAAACATTATTATGAAATTATTCAAGCATTTTATAATAAAACTGGATGTCCAATTATCTTCAATACTTCATTTAATCTTGGTGGTGAACCTTTAGTTGAAGATCTCCAAGACGCTGTTAGAACTTTAGTTGAGAGTGATATTGAGTATCTTTATCTTCCTGAATATGGGTTGATGATTGAGGTTCCTAATCAATGAAAATAGCTAAGAAGATAACCATTGTTGGTGGTGGTACTTCTGCATGGATGACTGCTGCTTTATTAGTTAATAATATTGGAAAGGAATGTGAGATTACTTTAATTGATAAAAAAGATGGAAATCCTGTTGGAGTAGGAGAGGCCACTATTCTTAGTTTCAAAACCTTCATGGACGATTGTGGGTTTGATCTCCTTGATTATTTTAAAGAGATAGATTGTACATTTAAAGGTGGTATTCTTTTTGAAAATTGGAAAGGAGAAGGTAAAGATATTTGGCATCCTTTTGGTTTTCCAAATCTAGATAGTCTAAGAATTTTCGAAGGATCTAGAACTACTATTCATGAAATCTGGACAAACTATCAAAGAGAATACACAAACAAAAAAACTGACTGCGAGATACACTATAATCTTGCTGTTAGAGATAATAAGATGGACCCAGATAATCTGAGGATCTATGCTTTACATATTGATGCAGGACTGTTAGTAAAATATATTCAGAAAAAAATAAAAGATAGAATAACTTTCATTCAAGGTGAAGTTACATCTAAGGCAACAACTCATGATGGATATATTGAATCACTCAGTTTAACTGATGGTTCTTGTCATAAGGCAGATCTTTTCGTAGATTGTACAGGTTTTAATGGTTTATTGAAAGATCAAGATAGAGTAGATCTTACTGATAGACTTTTCTGTGATACTGCTATTGCAGGTCATGTTCCATATAATGATAGACCTAATGAATTGAAACCATATACGGCATGTGATGCTGTAGAACATGGTTGGATTTGGAAAATTCCTGTAGACCAGAGATATGGAACAGGATTAGTTTTTAATAGAAGTATTACTCCAGTTGAGGATGCTGTAGATTTCTTCGTTGAATATTGGGATAAGAGACTAGTAAAAAATCATTTAAAAGTTTTGGATTGGACTCCGTTCTACATTCGTAACTTCTGGGAAAAGAATGTTGTCAATGTGGGCCTTTCTGCAGGATTTATTGAACCTCTTGAAAGTACAGGTATTGGTCTTATTGCCGCTGGTGCATGGGAACTATTAAGTAGAATTAAGACTAGAACTTATGATGATAATGACATCAATCTATACAATGCTAAGATGACTTGTTTCTTTGAGAATTGTGTTGATTTTGTCAACATGCATTATTCACGATCTAAAAATGAAGGTAAGTTCTGGCAGTGGGTACATAAAGTTTATAAACCATCAAAAACTCTTAAGTGGCACGCAGATGATTATGCATATGCTATAAAAGATATCGAGTCTGAGGGTAAAGAAATGTTCTCTGGTGCAAATTGGTTCTGTTGGATGAATCAATTAGATTATCCAGTTTGTTCCAAAGATCTCGATATGCCTCCACATATAAGTAGAGATATATTAGAAAAGTTTTACGAACAGGAAGAACAAAAATTTAAGTATCTTCCTACAGCTGATGTTTGTAATGACAACTTTAGAAATATTCAGCCTCCTGTAACTTATGAAAAAGTGAATCCTTGGAATGAAAATCCCTTTCATTAAAGAAAAAGAAGTTTTTGAGGTAAATCCAGATCTGGAGGCTAACGTACATGTAGTTGGTCCAGAAGAGATTCGTGTAGTTGTTATTGATAACTTCTACAAAAATCCCGATATGGTAAGAGATTTAACTTTAAGTATTCCACCAACTGAAAATTCTAAAATCATGGCAGGAACGCCAGGTACTAGAGTATTTGGTCACTATGATTTTGAAACTCTATATCCTATCTTTCGTCATGTTTTCCGAACTGTTTATACAGACTTAACAAAGGATGTTAGTGATGATCAAATTTATGAGTCTGTTCGTACAACACCATTTTGTGTGAACATCAATCAGTCTGTGAACCTACCGCCAGTGACGCCACACATTGATGATAGAGACTCTATGTTGTTTGCTGCAGGGATTTATTTAAACACTCCTGAGGAGTGTTCTGGCGGGACCTCCTTCTATATGCTCAATGGTAAACAAACAATTACCAATGAAGATATTGGTCAGTGGTTGAAGTCACAAGGTAAAGAAAAATTCTGGGATCATTACATCACAGACACCGATGACGTTCCTGATTGGGAACTTTTAAGTGTTGCAGAGATGAAATACAATCGTCTAGTAATGTATCCAGGCAATGTTGTTCATACTGCATACATGAAACCAGATACATTTACTGGTGATTTATACAGACTTATTCAAATGATGTTTATTGCATTAGATCCATGAAGAAAAATTTTATTAATGAAAAAGATGTATTTGCTCTAAACGATAATTTGGAAGCAAGTGTTCATACAATAGGACCAGAGAAATCCAGAATTGTATATGTAGATAACTTTTATAAGAATCCCGATATGGTTAGGGATCTAGCCTTACAGATTCCTTGTACTAGTAATCCAATTATTATGGCAGGAGCGCCTGGTTATAGAGTTGATGCATACTATGATTTTGCTCCTTTATCTCCATTTTTTACCAATATATTTGGTAGTGTTTATGGGGATCATATGGAAGATAAAAAAATCTCTCCTGCTAGGGTAGAAGATTCCATTAAGGGTCTTACCTTCTGTGTAAACGTGAGTCAATCAGAAGATTTGAATCCTATTGTCCCCCATGTAGATGATGATGGTGGGATGTTGTATGCTGCAACTGTATATCTTAATAAAGATGATGAGTGTGCAGGTGGTACATCTTTCTATACTTTAGAAGGTGATCAACTGGGTAATCCAGATAAAACAGATGCCTGGTTAAAGAAGAAAAATAAGTACCCCTATTATGATAATTATATTACCGATAGTGAGGAGGAGTGGGAATTGATACATCTTGCCGAAATGAAGTATAATAGGTTCGTAATGTATCCTGCAAACATTTACCACACAGGTTATATTAAGCCTGGAATGTTTACTGGGGATACTTGGCGATTAGTCCAAATGTTCTTCATCTTCTTAGGTGGCCCAGGAACTTTCTTGCCTATCAATCATACTGAGTATGAAAAGTTTTTAAAATACGGACAATACGGAGAACCTAAGTGAGACTGGTATTTACTAACGGGACATTTGATATACTACACCCAGGGCATATTGAATTATTCAAAGTTGGTGCGTCTTTAGGAGACAGACTAATCGTAGCCACAGACACCGACGAAAAGATCAAACAGGACAAAGGTCCTTCTAAGCCTATTAATGATTTATGTTATAGGATGTCAATGTTACAATCTATTCGTTACATAGATACAGTACATTACTTTGACAGTAGGCAAGAACTAGAAGATCTGATTGAAATGTATAGTCCAGATATTCTTCTTTTAGGGGGAGATTGGAAGGGTGGTGATGTTGTCGGAGCAGAGTTCGCAAAGGAAGTTCGGCATCTACCAAGAGTTGGCGGATATTCTTCTACAAAAGTCATTCAAACAATATTGAGAAATTATGAGTGATGCATGGAAAGTCATAGTCATCGGAGATACATGTGACGATGAATATGTTTACGGTACTGTTGATAGATTAAGTCCTGAAGCTCCTGTTCCTGTACTAAAGTACACTCGCAGTGAAAAGACTAAAGGAATGGCAGCTAATGTCAATAACAACCTAAGGTCTTTGGGTGTTGCTACTGATCTTCTTACTCAAAAAGAATCTATTGTAAAGACACGTTTTATTGATGAGAATAGTGGATATCAGTTGATGAGAATGGATGAGGAAGTAGAAGTTACTCCTATTTCAGCTGCACAACTTAAATCATCCTTTATTCACTTTGGTGGTTTTGATGCTATGGTCATATCTGACTATGGAAAAGGATTTGTTCCTGAAGATAGGATGATGGAGATTATGAATAGTTTTAATGGTCCTATTTTTGTAGATACTAAAAAAAGAAAGTTATTCCATAAAGCTAATGTGTATTATAAGATCAATAAAAAAGAATATGATCTTTTAGAACGTCATGATGATATGCCGCATGATACTCATATGATTGTTACAATGGGAGCTGCAGGTGTTAAATGGGCAGGAATTACATTTCCCTTAGAACAAAAAGTAAAGGTTTATGATGTAACAGGAGCAGGTGATACTTTTTTAGCAGCATTAGTTTCAAAACATCTTCCTACAAAAGATTTACAAAAATCTATTGATTACGCAAACCGTGCTGCTGCAATCTCTGTTCAACATCCAGGCGTCTATACTCTTACTAAAAAGGATATTGAAAAATTATGAAGTATGTGGTAGACATTGACGGTACTATTTGTTATCCTGGCAAAGGTGAGGAGAAATATACTCACGCAACTCCCCGTACTGAAAGGATCTGTCAAATAAACGATCTATATATTAAAGGCAATGAGGTAATCTACTTTACTGCTAGAGGTATGGGACGACATAATAATGATCGTCAAAAAGCTTATGATGAATTCTATGAGTTTACTCTAAAGCAACTCTGTGATTGGGGATGTATGTTTAACGATCTCTGGTTAGGTAAACCATCTGCCGATTATTACATTGACGACAAAGGAGTACACGATGGAGATTTCTTCTAGACCTAGGCAGGGCAATCCAATTAAATTCGTACCTAAAGGGTGGGGATATGAAAAGTGGATTGTAAACTGCAACAGTTACTGCGGTAAACTTCTTTTCCTCACTAAAGGAAAACAATGCTCTTGGCATTTTCATAAAAAGAAAGATGAAGTTTTCTATATCCAAAGTGGTAAGATTAGAATCTACTATGGATGGGATGACAACATTGAAATGGCAACAGTAGATGTCCTAGAAAAAGGTGATAAGTTCCATGTTCCTATTGGAATGCGTCATAGAATGTATGCCTTAGAAGATACTGAACTATTTGAGTTCAGCACAGAACATTTTGATGAAGATAGTAATCGCATTATCCCAGGAGATTAATGGATCTGAGTGATTTTATTTGTTGTTATGACATTTATGATGAACAAGAATGTCATACTATTATTGATTGGTTTAAAAAAAATCCAGAAATTCACCATGACGGGAAAGTTGGAAACGCTGGTCATGGATTAATTGTTAACTGGAATAGAAAAGTTGCAACTCAAGCATATCCAAAGCCAGATGATGCAATATCTCACTTCCTGACACAAGGAATTTTCAGGGCATATGAGAACTATGAAAAGGATAATTTGACTCCTAAAGGAGAACCCCTCGCACTTAGAGATATCTCAGTAAGAGTGTATCCAAAAGATGAGGGGTATTTTCTTGAACATTTTGATCAAACAGCAGGACCTAATGCTACGAGAGTCTTTGCTGTGATTGTATATCTAAATGATGTTACTGAAGGTGGTTGTACAACCTTCCCCGATTTAAACATAACTATTAAACCCGAAAAGGGTAAGGTTCTTATCTTCCCGTGTAATTTTATGTTTGCACACGAAGGTGAGATGCCTAAATCAAATGAAAAGTATATTGCTACTGCGTTTATTCACTTCCAAGATATCTTCCAACACTAGTATAATCATGTTCATACCATGAGTTATCAGCACAAGTGTAATCTTGGTATTTACCTTTAAGATGTTTAGGGAAGGGGATCATTTTTATGGTTCCCTTCTCTTTTTTTGCAACCAATTCTGCAACTTTTTGGAATGAGGTGGGCTTTCCTGTGCCTACATCATAAATGCCGCTCCCTGCCGTATTATTTAGAACTACATCTACTACGTCTTTGACCCAAACAAAGTCTCTGTAAAACTTATCAGAACCTTCAAATAACTTTAATTCACCTGTCTCTTTGATTTGTTTAGTAAACTTTGATACTGGACTAGCTTGATCACCTTTATGATCCTCTCCCTCACCATATACATTGAAATATCTGAATCCTTGAATACTTTTAAACTTATCAATATGATCTAAGACATAATAATCAATGATTAACTTTGAGATGGCATACTGGTTTAGGGGGTTTATTAGTTTACGATTCTTTTTTTGATTCCCATACACAGATGCTGATGATGCATATTTAATAGGAATCTCATACTCCATTGCCTTTGCGAAGAGATGGGCAGTGAAGTCTTGATTGTAGTGTGCAATGGTCATCCAATTTTTCTCTGTTGTAGATGAAATTGCACCATTGTGTACAATAAGTGTCACATTCTTCCATTGATCGAATTTACGCAGAAACTCCCACGCATTGTCCTGATCGATACCAATAACTTTGTGTTGACCCTCTTCCCCCAGTGCTTTTCTGAAATGAGATCCGATAAATCCTTGATAACCAGTTAGTAAGATCATAAATACTTTGGAGAAACCTATAGAGTT
>CEWA01016317.1_pt1 | contig 12939 bp, 11 predicted proteins | sample 530361 | NCBI WGS metagenome assembly CEWA01 (sample SAMEA2620000, study PRJEB7988) | marine metagenome | biome: marine biome (ENVO:00000447); feature: surface water layer (ENVO:00002042); material: "saline water (ENVO:00002010), including plankton (ENVO:xxxxxxxx)" | depth 5 m
TATCTTGGCAGAACAATCGTGCGGTAACTTACCGAAAATTAAATGAAATACCAGACCATTGGGGTACGGCTGTCAATGTACAAGCAATGGTATTTGGAAATCTAGATGATAATAGTGCAACTGGAGTTGCCTTTACCAGGAATCCATCAAATGGAGAAAAAAAGTTTTATGGTGAGTTTTTAATTAATGCACAGGGAGAGGATGTGGTTGCAGGCATCAGGACACCACAAAACATCACAGAAGAAGCGAGGCTGAATGCAAATTCAGATGATGTATCGCTTGAGAAGTTAATGCCAAATATATATGATGACCTAATTAGCCTCTCAAATAAATTAGAAAATCATTATCTTGATATGCAAGATATCGAGTTCACGATCCAACAAGGAAAGTTATGGATATTACAGACAAGATCAGGGAAAAGAACATCATACGCCGCGATTAAAATTGCAGTTGACATGCATGAAGAGGGAATTATTTCAAAGGAGATTGCCATAACGAGGGTTGATCCAAGTAGCCTTGATCAGTTACTTCACCCAACGATTGACGATACGGCACAGTTTGATGTGGTAGCAAAAGGTTTACCTGCGTCACCGGGAGCGGCGTGTGGTAAAATTGTTTTTAATGCTGATGAGGCAGAAAAGGCCTCAAATGATGGTGAAAAAGTAATTCTAACTCGTATTGAGACAAGTCCTGAAGATATCCATGGTATGCACGCAGCACAGGGTATTTTAACAACGCGTGGGGGCATGACAAGTCATGCAGCAGTTGTTGCAAGGGGAATGGGAAGGCCCTGCATTTCAGGCGCAGGATCTATTAGAATCGATTATGATAGTGAGTCATTTTATGTTGATGATAAGGTTTTCAGAGCTGGAGACATTATCACAATCGATGGAACAACAGGAAGTATAATTGATGGTGAAGTACAAATGAAGGATCCAGATCTCTCTGGTGATTTCGATAAAATTATGAAATGGGCTGATCAAATACGAAAACTAAAAATTAGAGCTAATGCTGAAACAAAGGCAGACGCAACTGTAGCAAAAAATTTTGGTGCAGAAGGAATTGGTTTATGCAGGACAGAGCATATGTTTTTTGATGAAGGCAGAATAAATTCGGTAAGAGAAATGATACTTGCAAAGGATGAATTGTCACGAAGAGCGGCTCTGGGAAAATTGCTACCGATGCAAAAGAACGATTTTGTTGAATTATTTGAAGTTATGGGTGATTTACCTGTAACGATACGCTTATTAGACCCTCCACTGCATGAATTTTTACCTCATGAAGTTGATGATTTTCACGAAGTTGCTAAGTCATTAAATATTTCTATTGATGACTTAAAGCAAAGAGTGGCAGACCTTATTGAAACGAACCCAATGCTAGGCCACAGAGGGTGCAGATTAGCAATAACGTACCCTGAAATACCTGAAATGCAAGCGAAGGCGATATTTGAAGCAAGTGTTGAAATTTATAGTACAAAAAAACAAATTATATGCCCTGAGATAATGGTCCCACTTGTATCGACCAAGCGCGAGCTTGATTTAGTTAAAGATGTTATAGATAGAGCGGCAAAAGAAGTTATGGCTGAGTCAGGTATAAATTTAAACTACACTGTAGGAACAATGATTGAATTACCTCGTGCAGCACTAAGATCTGCTGAGATTGCTGAAGCCGCTGATTTTTTCTCTTATGGAACAAATGACTTAACGCAAACAACATTTGGGATCAGTAGAGATGACTCGTCAAAATTCTTACAAGAATATGTTGAAAAATCTATTTTGGAAAAAGATCCTTTTGTATCAATTGACTCCGATGGTGTTGGTGAATTGATTGAACTTTCATCAAAAAGGGGAAGATCTACAAAATCAGACATAAAATTGGGCATATGCGGTGAACATGGCGGTGATCCAAATTCTATCGCATTTTGCGCACTGAATAAACTAGACTACGTCTCGTGCTCACCATACCGAGTTCCAATCGCCAGACTTTCTGCGGCACAAGCTGAAGTAAAAAAATCCTGATTATAAAATATGCAAGCTTAAATCAAGTGATGGCGATGAATGAGTCAGTCTACCTACAGAGATAAAATCCACTCCTGTCTGCGCAATATCACTGACAGTACTTAAATTAATTCCACCTGAGGCCTCTAAAACTGCACCATTTTTATTATTTTTGATACATTCTGATATATATTGAGGACTCATGTTATCAAGCAGTATGTAGCGAACATCCAGACGCTGACATTCGAGGAATTGTTCAATTGTATCAACCTCAACTTCAATATCTGTCATGTAGGGTTTGTTATTTTTAATAATTTTGAGTGCTTTCTCAATTCCACCAGCCGCTTTAATATGATTATCTTTGATTAATATGCCATAATCTAGACCGTATCTATGATTATAACCGCCCCCGCATCGGACAGCATACTTCTCAATGGCTCTCAAACCAGGTGTTGTTTTACGAGTAGATAATATTCTTGCTTTTGTGTTCGCAATTGATTTGACGTATTTATTTGTCTCGCTCGCTATTCCTGACATGTGACCCAGAAAATTTAAAGCAACTCTTTCAGCAGCAAGTATGGAATGTGAGTGCCCGATAACCCGAGCAATCTCAGCCCCTTTTATTACTTCATCGCAGTCATTAAGGTGGTTTGTAACACTTGTATTAGCGTCTATATTTTTAAAAACTAACTCAATGATGTCTAGTCCGGATATGACTCCATCTTGGTTTGAATTTATTGATGCTTCTATCTTTATTTTTTCATTAGACAGAGATTTGCTAGTTATATCACCAAAGGAACCAAGATCCTCAGCTAACGCATTCTCAATAATTTTATTAATTATGTGTTTTGGTATATCGATATTATCTATCATAAATTTAGATCTTCTTTGGTTATAGAACTCCGAGAATTTAATTTATTATCCTGATATGGATGATCAGTACGATAATGGCTTCCTCGTTGCTCAGTTCTATTCATAGCTGATTTTATAATAAGCAACGAAGTTATCAAGCTATTATTATCATAGCCCTGTTTCTGGTATTTAAGATAAATATCGCGAATGGTATCAAATGCGATCTTTAAACCAACTTGGTCGCGTTCAACGCCAACAAATTTAGTCATTGTTTCTCTTAATGCCAACAAATCGCATTGATCAAGCGGTTTTACTTTTACAATTTTTGGATGATGTACCTCTCTTCTCACATATTTATTAATTTGGTCTTTTATGTCACTTGAAATTATGTCAGCAAATGCAATTGCCTCAAGTAATGAGTTTGATGCAAGCCTATTTGCTCCGTGAACACCAGTACACGCATTTTCACCACAAGCATATAGACCCGATATATTTGTTCGGCCACATTTATCAGATTTGATACCGCCCATGTGATAGTGAGCCGCAGGCGATATTGGGATTGGATCATTTTTTGGATTTATTTTATTTTTTTTGCATAATTCATAAACTGTAGGAAAGTCATCAATCATCCTTGAGCCCAAATCTCCCCTACAATCTAAGTAAACCTGTTCACCCTTTTTTTGTTCTGTGAAGATTGCTCGAGCTACAATATCTCGAGGCGCAAGCTCCCCCTCTGGATGGGCATCTTTCATAAAATTTTGATACTTTGAATTTATTATTTTGGCACCTTCTCCACGAAGAGCTTCAGTCGCTAATGGAGCTGGGTCTATTCCAATATCAAATGCGGTTGGATGAAACTGAACAAATTCCATGTCAGATAAAACCGCGCCACATCTTGCTGCCATGCCCACGCCATCGCCTAAGGCCTCTTTTGAGTTTGTTGTAACCTTATATAACTGACCAATTCCACCAGTTGCGAGAATAATACACCCTGACTCTATATAAGTCTGTTTTACCGAATTTTGGATCGTCACACCATATACAGCATTATTTTCTTGATGGAGTTCCACTGCATTTTGACCTTCAATTATCTCAATGTGAGGTGATTTCTCTACAAGCCCTGTCAACACCTCCATGATCTTTTTACCAGTCATGTCTCCCCTCACGGAGACTATTCTGTTGTGTTCATGAGCTGCTTCTTTTCGTAATATCAGTTCTTGGTTTTCGTCAACATCAAATGGGACCCCGAGCGAAATTAGGTCATTCACGCGATCTGGACCGTTTTTTATAACTAATTCGGCGATTTTTTGATCAACGATACCACCACCTACTTGAACGGTATCATTTAAGTGAGAAGAAACAGAGTCAAATTTACCAACGGCTGCAGCAATCCCTGCCTGCGCCCACTGACTTGAAGTACCTGAGCCAAGATTTTTTGATGTTATGAGGATAACCTTCAATGGAGCAAGTTTTATAGCAGTGAACAGTCCAGCTAGTCCTGCGCCAACTATAATGATTTTGTTATTATTGATTGCCAATACGAATATACCCTATGATATATCTAGCTTAATCATTCTATCGACAGCATGGAAAGCTTTTTCAGCGATCACAGGATCGATTTTCACCTCATTATTCAAGTAGAGTAAATTATCGAGGATTTTTGGTAGTGTAATTTTTTTCATGTGTGGGCACAGATTGCATGGCCTAATAAATTCCACATCCGGATTTTCTGCCGAAATATTATCACTCATAGAGCACTCAGTCACCATCATAACTTTATCTGGCTTATTTTCGGATACCCACTCGATCATCTTAGCAGTAGATCCTGAAAAATCAGCTTCTGAAATCACATTTGGGGGGCATTCTGGATGGGCTATTATTTTTAGGTTATCGACAGAGTCCCTGGCTTCAATTAAATCTTCGGGGGTAAAGAGTTCGTGTACCTCACAGCTCCCATTATCCCATGTAATGATTTCAATATCAGTCTCTTTTGCGATATTTTGGGCGAGATATTTATCTGGAATAAATATAACCTTTCTTACCCCAAGTGACTCGATAACCCGTTGTGCATTCCCTGATGTACAGCAAATATCTGATTCAGCTTTCACCTCGGCTGAAGTGTTAACATAGGTTACCACCGGCACTCCTGGATATTTTTCTTTTAATCCCACAACATCTTCTGCCGTGATCGACTCTGCAAGTGAACACCCAGCATCGAGGTCAGGGGATAAAACTATTTTATTGGGATTTAAAATTTTTGATGTTTCCGCCATAAAGTGTACACCGCATTGTATTATAATATCAGCATCTGTCCGCGCTGCTTCTTTTGATAGAGCAAGGCTATCACCAACAAAGTCAGCTACACAATGATATATTTCTGGTGTTTGGTAATTGTGAACTAAGAGTACAGCATTCCTCTCTTTTTTTAATTCATTAATAGCTTTCACATAGGGCGCATGGATTGGCCATTCAATCTCTGGGATTACTCTTTTTACCTTTTGATAATAAGGTTTCATTTCCATATCAAGCTGAGGAGTAAATTTTAGATCAGGAAGATTTACTTTTTGACTATTATCTATGCGTTTCATCTTTTGATGTTCAATAGTTGATAAAATTAAACTTAGTTAATTCTTATATATATTCTAAACTCAACAAATACAATTGCAGTATAATAATATAAAATAAAATTTTTGTTAATTTAAAAATTAGAACTCAATACAAAATTCTTTAGCCCGAATATAATTTTTTTGGGTGTGAAAATTTTTAATAATTGTCCTAAAGAGTTTTTCTTCCCCGAGTGCTCGCCCTGCCTGTTGTAAAACTAACTTATTTGGGCTTGCAAAAGGCGCTTTGTGCTCCAGCTCAAGCACTAAATCATTTATATTTATATTTTTTTCTAAAATAAATAATATAATTATAGTTATTGCAATGGATCTAGATACGCCGGCATAACAATGCACCAAAAAATCACCTTTATTTTTTTTTGTCACAAAATTAATAATTTTTTTAATGTCATTCATTGTGATTATTTTAAGATTATTTTGTGGCCTGGATATATCGTTAAAACAGAGCCGTAATATTTGATCGTTTTTTACGCCAGGAAACAGAGGGAATGTTTTATTGGGTGAATAAACTGAGATTATATTCTGAATGTTGTGTTGAGATACTATCGACTGGGCTTTGTCTTGTGGTGCATTAAATATTCTCATTTCACGCACTAATATTAACTAGCTCATCATGTTTTACTTCGTAGTGATTTGATGCAAATTCTCTATTTGTGTAAGCTAAGCAAAAACCGTTTGCATTTGAACCTAAAAAACCGATCTCTTTTTTATCTTGAAATAATTTGGCGCCTTGTGATTTAGGACTTCCAGTATAGGCCAATCTCATGAATTTTTTTTTCGATATTACTCTATTATGATAAACGCGAGAAACAATTTCTTGTCCTGGATAGCATCCCTTTTCATTTGAGATTGAATTCATGTATGAGTCTAATTCATGGGGAAAAACATCTTCGGATTTGAAGTCTTTATTCAATTCAGCGATCGACTCAAATATTCGAATATTATCAAAATTATTCGTGCAATCCTCTGATGATATTTGTTTTCTTGGTTCAATTCCTCTCAGTCCAATCCTCGCATTACGAGGATCAGTTGTGTATTTCGTATTAGTATCTGACCAAAACACTGCATATTCATTTTTTATGCTTATATTAATTTTGCTGCGTAATTTATATGATATGAGATGACTCAATAGATCATCTGCTGCTTGTTCATTGACATCTATCAAAACTCGGTCATTGACATCATGAATATAAAATTCAAATAAAATCTTACCTTTGTTGTTTAGAAGAAAAGTATGTATGATTTTCTTTTTCTTTATCTTACTAAGATCATTTGTAATCAGATTTTGTAAAAAAATTATTGTATCTATGCCCGATACTTCCAAAATTTTCCTGTCATTTAAATATTGCATTTAAAATTTTTATTAATCAATTTATCTATTATAATACTATTTATATTTATATTAGACCAGACTCATGCAAATGCAAAAAAAAATCAATTCATGGTTAATCACACAAATAGATAAAGGAACTCAAACTGATTATCTCGAATTAGATAGTAGTGAGTTTTTATCAAATGAGATTATCATTGAGGTAAAAAATTCAGCTTTGAATTATAAAGATGCACTCGCTATTACCGGAATGGCCCCTATTATAAGAAAATTTCCATTAATTCCTGGTATTGATTTAAGCGGTGTGGTAATTCAGTCAAAAAACAAGAGGTTTAGTGAAGGAGATCGAGTGTTCACAACTGGATGGGGCCTTGGTGAGCTTCAACATGGTGGGCTATCATCTCATGCATCAACAGATACCGATATACTAATAAAACTACCAAATAAATACACACATTCTTATATTATGGGTCTTGGCACAGCAGGGCTTACTGCAATGTTAGCCGTTTTGGCATTACATGAAAACAGTATAAAACCAGACGCAGGTAAAGTCTTGGTAACTGGTAGCTCAGGTGCTGTAGGTGGTATTGCAACCAAGTTACTTCTAAAGCTTGGTTATGAGGTAGTAGCCTTGACATCACGCCCTGAATATAACAGAGATTATTTAAAATCTTTTGGTAATATTGAGGTACTTGATACAAATGATTTCTCGGGAAATCCAAGAATGCTATCAAAAGAAAGATGGGCGGCAGCGATAGATGTGGTGGGGGGTAAGGTACTTGAAAATATTATTACTGAGACCAAGAGATCAGGGGTAATTTCTGTATGTGGTCAAGTCTTGGGTCTGAACCTTGCTACGAATCTTGCACCATTTATTCTGCGTGGTGTTCGGCTTATTGGTATCGACTCTGCTTTTTGTAGTCATGAGAGAAGGAGTAGGGCTTGGGATATGATCTTTGATTTATTAGATGTAAAAGATGTCAACTATCTATCTGAGATAATAGATATTAAGGATGTTTATGAAAGATCCAAACTAATTGTTAATGGTAAAAATCGAAGAAGAATTATTACAAATAATTCTAATTAATACCCGCAGATCTTAAGGATCCTTGAGGCGCCATCTATCAATTTTATTTCATTAATTTTATTGATTTGATGCCATTCAGCAGCAACAACATCATCACCAAATTGAGGTCGACCGCTTATGTATGTACATTTATAAAATGATAAAACATAATGTATCTTTATTTTATCATTTGCATCTTTTCTTATGACATTAACGTTTTCAATTTGGTCCCCAACTTTAATGATAATTGACGTCTCTTCGAGTATTTCTCTCATGAGGGCTTCATGAAGCGTTTCACCAATTTCAATTGCACCACCGGGAAAGCTCCATATATCTTCCAGATTACTTTTTTTTACTAATAAAACGCTGTTATTATGAATAACTACACCGGCCACAGCGCTGATTGGCCTATCTGGGTACTCCCTTTTGATATTATTTCTGAGCATAACTTGACTCAGTTATTTGTTCAGCTATCTTTTGTGCTGTATATGCAGACAGCGTCCAGCCAAGATGTCCGTGTCCTGTATTGTAGTAAATATTATCATTACGTTTACTCTTCTTTACAATTGGCATCATGTACGGAGTCATCGGTCGAAGTCCTGCCCACGGAGTTATGTACTCAGTATTTATTCCCGGAAACATCTTTTCGCTCCATCTTATAAGTGGTCTAATTCTACGTTGAATAATATCAGTATTATAGCCATTAAGTTCTGCAGTCCCGGCCACTCTAAGCCTGTCTTCACCGAGCCTACTGGTAACTATCTTAGCCCCATCATCTAACATACTAGTCCATGGCGCAACTTCAGGATTATGTATTGTGATACTGTATCCTTTCACCGGATATATCGGCAAATTATCTCCTATTGTTTTTGCCAGTTCACGACTGTTAACGCCGGCACAAACTACTAAAGGAATATCTGGATTTAGAAATTTTACTTCTTTATTGACATGCTTTACATTATATTTCGTCTCTAATACAGATAATAAATTTGTGCAAAACTTATGTATATCACCTGTAAAATCTGTCTCGTTGTAAAAGCCGCCCAGTAGTTTTGGCGGAGGAACAAGCGCAGGTTCAATATCTAAACATTCTTTTGGTGATACTTCCCATCTTTCTAGTCCCGCCTTATTATAAATTTTGTTCACTTTGCGTGCGTTATCTAATTCTGATTGGTCAGTATAAATGTGTAGTATACCTTTTTCCACCATATCAAAAGATAAGTTTTCACGAGTAGCAATCTCTTTGTAGAGTTTGTGAGCTGCCAAAGCCCACATACATGTATCGTATGTATTTTTTTCAGCATTGGGAATAGCTCTGATAAATCTGTATATCCACGTATATTTTTCAATACTAATAGATGGGTTAATTTTCAATGGAGCATCGGCCTTGAACAACCATTTGACTCCTTTCTTAACACTACGCCAACTATTCCAAGTTTCTGCATTGCTAGCACTCAGTTGCCCACCATTACCATAACTGGTCGCCATTGCTGGATGCTTTCTTTTATCATATATTACAACCTCGTGTCCGGCCCTGGCGAGGTAATATGCAGTTGTTATTCCAGCTATCCCGGCGCCAACTATAGCTACTTTTTTATTCATTTTTAGTCTCTCTCTTAACTTCTTTGACTGGATGTCCTCTTTTGATATTATTTCTTAACATCACTTTGAGGCTCGCTTAATTCTGTCGTTTATTGCCCTACCAATACCTTGATGGGGGATTGGTGATATGGCAATTTTTTTAATATTCATGCTGTCAAGATCTCTCAAACATGCATACAATCTGTGAGCAAACTTATGTAAATCTCCAGCGCTTGAAAGATTAATTGTATTGATGTGGTTATTATTATTTTTTTCTCCAAAAGTGATAAAATATTCATCTTCTTTGGGTTTTTTTACATTAATTCGAACTCTTGCTTTTGGTGAATAGTGTTTCTCAAGTTGACCCGGGGATAAAATTTTATGGCCATCATAAGCATCCAACTCTAATTTTGTAAATTTAAATATTTGATCTTTTGTAATAGCCCCTTCTCGAAGAATTTGAATATTCTCAGATCTAACATCAACTATAGTCGACTCTATTCCATGCGCACATTTATCACCATCAAGAATCATTTCAATATTGTCACCAAAGTCATCAAAAACGTGGCTTGCACTTGTAGCACTTACTGTACCCGACAAATTTGCACTTGGAGCTGCAATTGGTTTCTTATATTTTTTTAACATTTCTAGCGCAACTGGATGTGAAGGCACTCTTAGTGCCACAGTTTGTAAATTTGAGGTGGCAATTGAAGATATTCGGCTTCCAATTGATTTATTTACAAGTAAAGTGAGGGGTCCGGGCCAGAATTTCTGGGCAAGGTTTTCCGAGTGATAATTAAAAATCCCATAATTTTTTGCTTGTTCTAGACTTGCGACATGAATAATCAGTGGATTATGAAAAGGCCTTTTCTTTATTTCATAAATTTTAGATACTGCTTCGTCACTGATTGCAGACGCACCAAGGCCATACACGGTCTCTGTTGGAAATGCAACTAGGCCATTTTTCTCTAATATTTTTGCAGCTTTCTCAATATTTTTGCTGCTGGGCATATATATGGTTTTTTTCATTTTTTTATTAACTCAAACAAAATATTTATATATAATTTCATACTATTAAGTCAAAGTCATTCAGCAATATTACATCAAAGGCACTTAGGAGATTATGAGTAAAAAAATAGACTACCATAAGATAAAAGATTTAGATTTTGAGGAGGCTATGGACCAGTTAAACGAGATAATTCAAGGTCTTGAGAGCGGCGAGGTAAAGCTATCCGAGTCTGTAGATAAGTTCGAATTAGGGTCAGAGCTCGCAAAGCATTGTAAAAAATTATTAGATGATGCGGAGACAAGAATAAATGCGATAAAGATTGATGGTGTAGGGGATATTATTTCAGAGCAAAAGATAGATAATTCTGATGAAAGTGACATTTAATGGCATCCTACGCTCTTTTAGATGAAATAAATGTTCCTTCTGATTTAAGAAATTTGAAAGAAAGTGATCTTCCTCTTTTAGCTAGAGAACTTCGGGAAGAGTTAATAAATATTGTATCAAAGACTGGTGGTCATCTCGGCGCCGGACTTGGGGTTATTGAACTTACAATCGCATTACATTATATTTTTGAAACCCCAGATGACCGTATTATATGGGATGTGGGGCACCAATCATATCCACATAAAATTTTAACTGGACGTAGAAAACTTATGAAGACGCTCAGGAAGGGTGGGGGTATATCTGGATTTACAAAAAGATCTGAAAGTATTTACGACCCATTTGGGGCAGCGCACTCGTCTACCTCGATATCATCAGGTCTGGGTATGAGTGTAGCAAGGGATATTGAAAGAAAAGATTATAATATCATTTCAGTAATTGGTGATGGAGCAATGAGTGCTGGTATGGCCTATGAGGCAATGAATAATGCTGGTGTTATGAAGAATAAGCTCATTGTTATATTAAATGATAATGATATGTCTATTGCGCCACCAGTCGGTGCCATGAGCGCATATTTAGCTAAGCTAATTTCAGGAGGTATTTATCGTGGCTTTCGTAATTTTGTAAAAAAAACCATGAGATATTTACCGCCGCCAGTTCGTCGTGGTTTGGTTCGTTTTGAAGAGTATGGGAGAGGTTTTTTTACAGGTGGAACATTATTCGAAGAAATGGGTTTTTATTATGTCGGTCCCATTGATGGTCATAATTTCAATCATTTATTACCAATATTGAAAAATGTTAAATCAAATAATGATGGACCAACTTTAATTCATGTGGTGACAAAAAAGGGTAAGGGCTATGCGCCTGCGGAGACATCAGAAGATAAATTTCATGGAGTATCAAAGTTTAATATAAATACAGGAAAACAGGAGCCAAAAAGTACGAACCTACCAGCATATACAAAGGTATTCTCTGATCAATTAATAGAAGAAGCAAAAAGTGATGAGAAAATTATTGCCATTACCGCTGCAATGCCTTCAGGTACAGGTCTAGATGCCTTTCAGAAACAATACCCCGATAGATATTTTGATGTTGGTATAGCAGAACAGCACGCGGTGACTTTTGCTGCCGGACTTGCGGTAGATGATTTTAAGCCATTTTGTGCAATTTATTCCACCTTTCTTCAAAGGGCCTATGATCAAGTAATACATGATGTTGGAATTCAAAATCTTCCTGTTAGGTTTGCGATTGATAGGGCTGGATTAGTCGGGGATGATGGTGCAACCCATGCTGGTTCGTTTGATATAATGTATTTATCAGCAATTCCAAACTTTACTGTAATGGCACCATCAGATGAACTCGAGTTAGCCCGAATGGTAAAAACATCTGCAAATCACAATTCTGGACCAATTGCATTCAGATACCCAAGGGGTAGTGTTACTGGAATTGATTTTCCCAATATAATTAAGCCAATTAAATTGGGCCAAGCACGTTTAATATCCAAGGGCGAAGATGTCTTAATAATTTCATATGGAACAATTCTGAAAGAGTGTTTAATTGCAAGAGATTTACTTCAAAGTGACAATATAATCCCGACTCTTATTGACGCGCGTTTTGCTAAACCACTTGATAGGGAAATGCTCACAAATCAAATTCTATCTCATAAATATGTTTTAACAGTAGAAGAAGGATCCGTTGGTGGATTCTCTGCTCAGGTAACTAAAATGATCCAAGATGAGGGTCTCTTAAGAAATATATTAGATTATAAAAATATACTCTTACCAGATATTTTCATTGATCATGACTCGCAGGCTAATCAAATTATTGCGTCAGGTCTTGATGCAAAAAATATATATAAAACAATAATTGAAATGCTTAATGTCCAATAGCCAAAATTACAAAAGACTTGATGTCTGGCTGGTTGATAATAAATATTTTAGCTCAAGAAATGTTGCGTCGAACGCAATTTCTAATGGTTCAGTCTCAGTTAACGGAGAAGTTGTTAAAAAAAGTAGTGCCAAGATAACACAATTTGATGTAGTTACAATCGATATCAGCGAACAGCATTATGTTTCGAGAGCTGCGAATAAATTAAAATA
>CEWA01045361.1_pt1 | contig 12930 bp, 10 predicted proteins | sample 530361 | NCBI WGS metagenome assembly CEWA01 (sample SAMEA2620000, study PRJEB7988) | marine metagenome | biome: marine biome (ENVO:00000447); feature: surface water layer (ENVO:00002042); material: "saline water (ENVO:00002010), including plankton (ENVO:xxxxxxxx)" | depth 5 m
CACTATGGAAGATATTGTATTTCTTAGATCCTCTAACCCTTTACCTTTATGTGAAGATGTTGAATGTATTTCAGGGTGGACAGCAATGAATTTTTGAATTGAATTCTTTGCTTTTAACAATACATCCTCCTCATTTATGACTTTATCAATTTTAGTTAAAACTATCTGATAGGAAACGGCACATTCATCCAACATACTCATAATTTCTTTATCAGAGTCTTTTATATTGTGTCTTGAATCAATTAATAGAAAAACTCTTCTCAAGTTTGATCTATTTTGTAAATAGAATTTTGATAGATTTGACCATTCTCTTATTTTTTTTTTAGAAGCTCTAGCAAATCCATAGCCTGGCATATCAACAATGTTCATAACAGGTTTTTCAATGATTACAGAAAAAAAATTTAACTCTTGCGTTCTTCCAGGTGTTTTAGATGTATGTGCTAATTTCGATCTTTTTGTTACAGCATTTAATAGTGAGGATTTCCCAACATTAGACCTTCCTAAAAAGGCTACTTCTGGAAGATTACTTATCTCTAAACCCTCGATATTCGCTACACCTTTTATAAAAGTACAGTTTTTAAAAAAATTATTTTTTTTATATGTTGCCATTGAATTATTCGCTGGAATTTTTCTTACCAAAATTTGCAAATAATGCTATTTCCATCCCCTGTTTTTTCATAATATATGCTTGCTGCAAGATTGATAATAAACCATTCCATGCCCAATAAATAACTAGCCCTATTGGGAAATTAGCAGCAATAAAGATCATAAAAATTGGCATCCAAGTAAAAAGTGTTTTTTGAATCTGATCTGTAGGAGCAGGATTCAGTTTTGTTTGCAGTAAAAAGGTAAGTCCAAATAATAAGTGAAATATTCCAATCATTAAAATTTGAGGTGGGGTCCAATCAATTATTCCAAACAAATTAAATACCGATAATGGGTCAGGCGCAGATAAATCTCTAATCCATCCAAAGAAGGGTGCATGTCTCATTTCAATTGTTACAAGTAAAACATTATATAGCGCAAAGAATACTGGTATTTGAATGAATACAGGCAAACAACCTGAAAGAGGTTTTAATTCTTCTTTTTTATATAGGGTTTGCATTTCTTGAGCCATTTTTTGGCGATCATCACCATAAAGTTCCTTCATTTTTTGTATTTCTGGTTGAACTTTCCTCATTTTAGCCATTTGGACATAAGATCTATTGACGACAGGAAAGAAAACAAGCTTTATGAGAACGGTTAGAAGGAGAATAGCTACTCCAAAATTTCCTGTATATATGTATAAGAAATCTAGAATATAAAATAAGGGTTTGGAGATAAAATAAAACCATCCCCAGTCAATAATTAGATCAAATTTTGGGAGACCCTTTTTATCTGAATAATCCTGAATTATATCAACTTCTTTAGCTCCAATGAATATTAAGCCATTGGATGACAAAGTTGAACCTGGAGAAGCGCTTGTAGCCTCACCAGTGTAGCCAATTCTATAAATATCGCCTTGATTTTGTTTTGATACTTTAAAGTGAGCTTTTTTTTCACCTTCATCAAGTGAACTTATTGCTGTTGCCCAATATTTATCTCTAATTCCTATCCAGCCATTTTTAAATTCTTTTCGAAAATCTTTCTCATAAATATCATCATAATCTTGCTCATCTAATTTTTCGTCAAACCATCCAGTAGGACCTTCATGAAGAAGACCAAGTGTTTGGCTAGTTGGCAAATCTTTCCTAGACAATTTATTAAAGGGGAACAGTGTTATAAGTCCAAGAGTATTATTTTCAACTTCTTGGGTAAAAGTAAAAAGATAATTTTCATCTAGAGAAAATCTTTGAATAAATTTTAAACCATCACCATTTTCCCATGAAATAACCACGGGTGTATTTGGTGAAAGTATACTATTTTGTGATTCTAGTTTCCAAAGAGTATTTTCATCGGGTAATAAAAAATTTGCTCCTCTTGGCGCCAACCAACCTGACTCAACCCAATATGAATCCTTCTTAAATAATTGAACATAATCGCTATCAATGCTTGCGGAAGTATTAAATTTTTTTAAGTAAATTTCATTAATTTGAGCTCCACAAAGATCAATTGATCCTTCTAGTCTATCGTTATCGATAATTATTTTTTCAGACTCACAACTAACTGCTTTAACAGGAATTATATTACTAACCTCTGGAATAGATGGGTCATCTAATAATGTTTCCTGACCATTCTCTTGTTGATAGTTTGGTTGTTCGACAGGAAATAAAATTTGCCAGGTAAAGAGAATAATCATGGCTATAACAATTGCCATTATATACCTCGATGAATCATTCATTACTTAATCTCCTTAAAAGCTCTCTCTAAATCATTTAGAACAGTATTCCAAGAAACTTTATTTGTTTTAATTGTAGCTATTACTACATAGTCGTAACCACTTTTTCCATACTTTGGAAGAACTTCTTTAATCGCATGTCTTATTCTTCTTTTAGCTTTATTCCTCTCGACAGCATTACCAATTTTTTTTGAAGCTGTAACACCATATCTTGGATTTTTTTTATCATCTCTTTTGACTTTTTGAAGAAACAGAGCTGAGGTCTTTATGTATTGTCCTTTTGAGGCCTTTACATAATCTGAACGTTTAGTAATTTTACCTAAAATAAACCCTAGTTCTTTAGAGCCACTTTCATCTTGTTCAGATTTCATAAAATATTTAAGCAGATAGAGACTTTCTACCTTTAGCTCTTCTGTTAGATAAGACATTTCTGCCGCCTACAGTTTGTAATCTTGAACGAAAACCATGACGTCTTTTTCTAACTAAGTTACTAGGCTGGAATGTTCTTTTCATAATTTAACCTTTATAATTTAAACTTACAGGGTTTATAAAACCAACATATTGTTAAGTCAAATTAAGTGATCAAATATATCATCTTTTTTCCTTATTGATATTTTCCATATTATCAATAGCTTTTGACATTTGTCTTTCTCTAGTTCCATATTCATCAATCTTATTTAGAATTTCCTCTGCTTTTTTTCTTAATTCATTTGTTGAATTGCTAAATTTTTCAAACTCTTTTTTAAGCTTTCCAAATTCATTCATAATTTCAGAGGCTCTTTCATTAAAAGACTCAACTCTATAATTCATAGAAATACTCAGAAGGTAAGCTGCAAGTGAATTTGGACCTAGAATTAATACTCTGTAATCTCTGAATAATTCTTCTCTTATATCTAATGTATCGATCAATTGAATAAGAGCCTCACTGGGGATATACATAATTCCAAGATCTGAAGTTTTACCGGTAAGTAAATATTTTGTTTTTATATCTTCGGCATCGCTCTTAACATGCCTTTCAATATCTTTTTTTGATGATTTTACTTTTTCTTTATCACTTTTTGATGAGGCTTCTATATAATTGTCATATAGACCAGATGGAAATTTAGCATCAATTGGCTGTAGTAATCCTCCTGGAAGGATAATTACAAATTCAACTCTTTTGCCGCTGCCCTCAATTATCTCTTCATTTTCTCTGTATCTGTTTTCAGGAAAAATATCTTGTATGATAGCCTTTAATGACCATTCACCAAACTGTCCTGCTTTAGTTCCACCAGACAAGTAGTTACGTAATTTCTGAATTGGTTCTTGAAAGTTTTCAATAGAAATTCTTAAATCTGATAATGCTTTTTCTTGTCTATTAAGCGTTTCACTTTGAGTTTCTTGATTTTTTTCAAAGTCTATAAAAATATTCTTATTATCGTTTGTTCGTTTGTTTTGTTTATTAATACTAAAAAATATTAAAGCCATTACAACTAGCAAAGTAATTAATAGTATTAAAATTAAATAATCCATATTTACCTTTATAATATTTTAAATGGCGCGCCGGGGAAGATTCGAACTCCCGACCCCTTGATTCGTAGTCAAGTACTCTATCCAGCTGAGCTACCGGCGCAATACAAATATTATAAACTAAAAATTGGAAAGAAAGAATTAATCATATTTTTCTTTCCAAGAGGTCATATCCCCTAAGCTTTTTGCTTCGTAAACTCCTCTTGCTATAGACCTTGAGCATACTCTAGCTCCTAACTCTCCAATTATATTTATATCATTCAGGGTTAATTCTTTTCTCAATGTACCAGTGCTTAATACAAATATTACATCACCGTCAACAGGTGAATGAATTGGTCTGATTGCACGTGACATTCCTGAGTGAGACATAATAGCTATTCTTTTTGCACCTTTTGAGTCCAGTTTTGCATTGGTAGCAATAATGCCTATTGTTGTATTCTGCTTAGGCATAGATCTAGCTGCTGAAGTTCCACCAAGGATATTTAATGAAGCTTTATTAGGGGGACCTTTTGCTCCAAACTCTTTATTACACTCATCGGTTGCAGCCCAAAATTGACCAGTTTCATCATTAACAACTGAACCATAACTATTTACAGCAAACAAGCCTCCAACCTGTAATCCTTCTTCTGTAATATATGATGCGCTTCCAAGCCCTCCCTTAAGTGAACCAGCCATTGCACCATAACCAGCGCCGCTATTACCAAGAATAATATCTTCAGATAAGTTTTTTACAGCTTCTTGTCCTAGGTCATAATAAGGAGGATTATCTTTCCACTCTTTATCACCGCCATTTGCAAGGTCATAAAGAATTGCGCCTGGTATCATGGGAACATGTTTTGTCTTTTCAGATGGTTTATAACCTCTTCCTTGTAAACCAATGTAATTTCCTACACTGCTTGCAGCCTCTAGCCCCCATGTTGATCCGCCTGAAAGTACGATTGAGTCAACAGTATCAACTAAATTGTATGGGTTTAATGCCCCAACTTCTCTTGTACCAGGAGCACCCCCTCTAACATCTGCTGATGCAATACTACCTTCAATAGGAGTAATAACTGTGCATCCAGTAAAAACTTTCTCATCATGAGAGTTTCCAACTAGAACACCATCAACATCTGTAATTAGATTTTTTTTTCCTGTACTAATCATTATAAGGAAACTAAACAAAGCTTATAAAATTGTATAGTATGAAAAATTAATTGCTTTGGAGATTTTATGAAATTTTTTGTTTTTATAATTCTATACTTAACCTCTCTTTCATCTATTTATGCAGAGAGTACTTCCCCATCTAAGGGAATAATAGCAACATCAAATCCCCATGCATCTAAAGCAGCAAAAGATATTATTGATAAAGGTGGAAATGCAATTGACGCTTCGGTCGCAGTTCAATTAGTTCTTACTCTTACTGAACCTCAGGCTACTGGAATTGGTGGAGGTGCTTTTATGCTTTATTGGGACGAGAGTACATCAAAGTTATATTCGATAGATGGTAGAGAGAAAGCTCCATCGAAAGTAAATGAGAATTTATTTTTAGATAAGAATGGTAATAAAAAAAGATTTTATCCCGATGCCGTTGTTGGATCTCAGTCAGTGGGTGTTCCAGGTATTATAAAACTTCTAGAGGAGACGCATAAAAAATTTGGTAAATTGCCATGGGAAGATCTTTTTGAATATGCAATTAATTTAGCTGAAAATGGTTTTTCTGTCTCACCAGCGTTAAATTCAATTTTAGGTTATCTCAAACCTCTTAAAGAAATAGAGCCGGCAGCCTCCTTTTATTTTATTGAGAGTCCTGAAGGTATAAAGAAGCCTGTTCCGGTTGGTTATACATTAAAAAATATAGAGTACTCAAAAACACTGAAAAGATTATCAAAATATGGTTCTGATGATTTTTATAAAGGAGAAACTGCAAGACTAATTATTGACTCACTAAAGAATGATAATGAAAACTCAAAAATGTCCCTCGAAGATTTAAAAAATTATCAAATTGTATGGAGAGAGCCTCTATGTAGAAAATATAGATCATATAATGTTTGTGCCATGGGCCCCCCATCATCTGGCGGATTGACAATGTTGATGATGCTTAAAATTTTTGAAAGTTTTGATATTAAATCAATGGGACCTAATTCTATTGAAATGGTCCATCTCTTTTCCGAAGTTAATAGAATCGCTTATGCTGATAGAGCTTATTATATGGCTGACTCTGATTTTATTGATGTTCCAGTTGAAGGCTTGCTAAAAAAATCCTATTTAGAGGAAAGAAAAAAAATCATTAATTCAAGAAGCTACACTAAAAATATTTCACACGGAAATCCTAAAGGTGCAGAGGAATTTGAAAAAAATATTGATATTTCAAAACCCTCAACAAGTCATTTTGTCATAGTTGACAAAGATGGTAACGCTGTTTCTATGACCTCGACAGTTGAGGGCCCTTTTGGGAGTCATTTAATGGCGGGGGGTTTTATACTTAATAATGAACTAACTGATTTTTCTATGTTGCCTGAACTAAATGGTAGAAAGATAGCTAATAGGGTTGAGCCAAACAAAAGACCAATGTCTTCTATGACACCAACAATTATTTTTAAGGATAAAAATTTATTTGCCCTTACAGGATCTCCAGGAGGAACAAGTATAATTAATTATGTAACTAAATCAGTTTTAGGTCTCATTGACTGGAGTTTAGATCCATCTGAAGTTACTGAATTGCCTCACTATATGAATAGAGGTAATTATACAGAATTAGAGAAAAATACAGTTCTTGAGAATTTAGAAACTGAATTAGAATCCTTAGGTCATCCAATTAAAATTCAGAATAAAAGAAGTGGTCTTCATATCGCATTAAAAAAAGATAATGGATATATAGGAGCAGCTGACCCAAGAAGAGAGGGTTTAGTTATACCAATTAACTAATCATATGGTTTTTCAATGAATCAAAATTTATATGAAATTTTATATAAAAATTTTAAATCAAACCTAGACAGAACTTGCTTAGAAATTCCAAATTATAAAAAAATATCTTTTAATGATTTAGATATTCTATCAGCACATTTTGCTTCATTCTTAAATAACTTGGGATTAAAAAAAGGTGATAGAATGATTTGTCAAATTGATAAATCCTTATCAGCGATTGGATTATATTTAGGTTGTTTAAGAACTGGAATAATATATACACCTTTAAATACATCGTACACGAAGAACGAGGTTGAATATTTTATAAACAATATAGAACCCAAGTTATTTGTTTGTAGACCAGAATCAAAAGATATCATTGAAAATATTTGTTCACGATTAGACGTGCCTTCATTTATAGCTATTGGAACAAAAGAAAACGATCCTGTGCTTAATGAAATTTTATCAACAAAACCTTTGAATATATTTGAGAATTGTAGCGATCAAGATATTGCTGCAATTTTATTTACATCTGGTACGACGGGTAAATCAAAAGGGGCTATGATTACTCACGGTAATCTATCATCTAATGCGCTAGCCTTGAGAGAAATATGGGGTTTTACTAGTGAAGATGTTTTATTACACGCCTTGCCGATTTTTCATGTTCATGGCTTATTTGTTGCCTTAAATACAGCTTTGTTAAGTGCCTCAAAAATAATATTTTTGGAAAAATTTAATATCGAAGATGTTGTAAGAAATCTCTCTAAGTCAACTGTTATGATGGGTGTTCCAACTTACTATAATAGATTGGTTAATGAAGAGGAATTTAAGCATGAGTCATACAACAAAATGCGTTTATTTATTTCTGGATCCGCACCATTAACTGAAAAAACTTTTAATGAATTTAAAGAAAAAACAAATCATTCGATTCTAGAAAGATACGGAATGACCGAGACAGGAATGATCACTTCCAACCCTCTTCATGGAAATAGATTGGAGGGAACAGTTGGCTTTCCTCTTCCTAAAGTTTCAATTAGAGCTATGAAAGATGGAAAGATTTTATCTGATAATGAGAAAGGTGTAATTGAGGTAAAAGGGCCTAACGTCTTTAGGGGCTATTGGAGAATGGAAGAGAAAACAAAGGAAGAATTTACAGAGGATGGTTTTTTTATAACAGGTGATATTGGTCAGATTGATAAAAATGGAAGGCTAACTTTATCTGGAAGATCAAGTGATATGATTATCTCTGGAGGGTACAATGTGTATCCAAAAGAAATTGAAATAATTTTAAATACTATTAAAGGAATAAGAGAGAGTGCAATAATTGGTGTTAAGCATTCAGATTTGGGCGAGTCTCCTATAGCAATTTTAGTTTCAGAGAGCGAAGATTACAAAATTCCTGATAAGGAAATTATTGAAATATTAAATGAAAAAATTGCCAAATATAAAATACCAAAATTATTTATTTGGATTGATGAGTTACCACTTAACGCTATGGGGAAAGTACAAAAGAAAAATTTACGTATTAAATATGAAAAAATTTTATTATGATTAAGTTTTATTTTTAGGGGATATGAAATGAATAATACAACAAGAGCTTTAAAATTTATTGAACATTGGAATAATAGAGATATTGATGGAATCATGGACTCTATGACTGATGATTGTTTTTATCATAATATTCCAATGGACCCTCAGCGTGGTAAGGATGAAATTAGACCTTCTTTAGAAGCATTTATTCAGATGGCATCAAATATTGAGTGGATTGTCCATAATATTGCTGAGAATTCTGATGGAATTGTTCTTACAGAGAGAACCGACAGATTTGAAATAAATGGCCAGTGGATGGATATTTTAGTAATGGGGGTTATGGAATTTAAAGATGGTCTCATATGCAATTGGAGAGATTATTTTGATATGAAGGCTTATGAAAAGGAAACTGCCCGAGTTTTAGGATAATAAGTCATCTTTCTGCCCTATTTTTTAGTTATTAAGTTGACTTGTTAGTCAGTGAATCTTAATTTCTGATTCGTAATTAATTAAGGACTGATTCGAATATAAATTATTGGGATTTAATATTAGAGATGAGCCTGCATTAAAATGTCAATGAAGCCGACGGATATTTCGGACCCCGAATACTTTCACAAAGTTGTTGATTGCCAATGGGCTTGTCCCGCACATACACCAGTACCAGAATATATAAGATTAATTGCCGCTGGTAAGTATACAGATGCATACATGCTTAATTGGGAGTCAAATGTCTTTCCTGGTGTTTTAGGGAGAACCTGTGATAGGCCTTGTGAGCCTGCTTGTAGAAGAGTTCGAGTTGAAGATGAACCTGTTGCCATTTGTAGATTAAAAAGAGTTGCTGCTGATTACAAAGACGATGTAAGTAAATTAATTCCTAAGCCTCCTAAAAAAACCAATGGCAAAAAGATAGCACTATTAGGTGCAGGACCTGTTTCATTAGCAGTTGCTAGAGATTTATTACCACTTGGTTATGAGTGTACTGCTTATGAGAGGGATCCAGTTCCAGGTGGTTTAATGAGAACTAATATACCTTCTTTTAGATTACCTGCAGAAGTTTTAGATGAAGAATGTAATCAAATAATTAGTATGGGTTTGAAAGTAGAATATAATCATGAAGTTAATAGCTTTAAGGAATTTTTAAAACTTGATCATGATGCTGTTTTTATAGGTACTGGTGCTCCTAAAGGAAAAGATTTAAATATTCCTGGAAGGCAAGAAGCATCAAATAATATTCATATAGGAATAGACTTTTTAGCTTCAGTAGCTTTTGAACATGTATCAAAAATTGGAAAAAAAGTAATTGTCTTAGGAGGTGGTAATACAGCTATGGATTGCTGTAGGACTGCAGTTAGATTGGGTGGTAAAGAGGTTGGTGTTTATGTTAGATCTCCTAAGGTTGATATGAAAGCTTCAGATTGGGAAGTTGAAGAGGCTGAAATGGAAAATATTCCTATTTATGAAAACCATGTCCCTAAAGAATTTATTGTAAAGGACGGCAAATTGTGTGGAATGCTTTTCGAGAAAGTTACTGCAGAATATTCAAATGGTAAAAGAAAACTTATTCCAACAGGTGAACCTTTAGTTGAAGTTGAATGTGACGATGTTCTTATGGCAATTGGACAGGACAATGCTTTTGAATGGATGGAGAAAGATCTTGGGATTGAATTCGGTGAATGGGATATGCCAGTTGTTGATAAAAAAACTATGCAGTCAACCCTTCCTAAAGTTTTTTTTGGTGGTGATGCCGCTTGGGGTCCTGAAAATATTATAACAGCAGTTGCCCATGCTCACCAAGCAGCTATTTCGATAGATTTATTTTGTAATGGTAAAGATTTAAATGAAAGACCGGAACCTCATGTATTTCTTGAATCTTCAAAGATGGGACTTCATGAATGGTCATATGATAATGGCTATGATGAAGTTGAACGTCTATCGGTTCCTCACGCTGATTTAAAAGAATCATTAAAAAACAGAAAACTAGAAGTTGAGCTAGGGTACGATGATGAGATGGCTTTTCAAGAGGCTAGTCGTTGTCTTAACTGTGATGTCCAAACAGTCTTTGAAGAAAATAGATGTATCGAATGTGATGCTTGTGTTGATGTGTGTCCGGAAGACTGTATTAATTTTGTTCAGAATGATGAGGAAGATAAATTAAGAGCTAGTTTAAGAGTTCCAGCTTTAAATTTGGAAGAAGATATTTATGTTTCTGATGTCCTACCAACATCTAGAGTCATGGTAAAAGATGAGGATTTATGTCTGCATTGCGGGTTATGCGCAGAGCGTTGTCCAACTGGAGCATGGGATATGCAAAAATTCTTCTATATGGGTGCTCAATCAAAAGATGGTTGTTCAGGATGAATAAAGTAAATGATTTTGTAGTCAAGTTCGCAAATGTTAACGGATCTGGTTCTGCAAGCGCAAATTTAATGTTTGCAAAATCTATATTCCGTATGGGTGTTCCTGTAACTCCAAAAAATATTTTTCCTTCTAATATTCAAGGTTTACCAACTTGGTTTGAAGTAAGGATAAGTAAAGATGGTTATGCTGCAAGAAGAGATGGTATTGATTGTTTTATAACTTTAAACCCTCAGACTTATCAGTCTGATATGAAAGAAATTCTTCCAGGTGGTTATTTAATTTATGATAATACAATGGAAAGAAAATTTCCTAGAAAAAATATTAATTACATTGGTATTCCAATGGCTAAAATTTGTTCAGATAACTACGAAGATCCAAGACAAAGACAATTATTTAAAAATATTGTTTGTCTGGGAGCATTAGCAGTTTTATTGAAAATTGATATTAAGATTATTGAGAATTTAATTAAGGAAGACTTTGAAAAGAAACCTAAGCTCATTCCTCCAAATATTCAGGCTCTTCATTTAGGAATAGATTATGCTAAAAATAATTTAGACCTTAATTTGGATATAAGTGTTAAAAAGGTAAGGACTACCAAGAAAAAAATATTGATTCAAGGTAATGAAGCCGCAGGCCTTGGATGTGTCTATGGTGGTGCAACCGTTGCTGGATGGTATCCAATTACCCCATCTACATCTCTTGTTGAAGCATTTCAAAAATATGTGAATATTTTCAGGGTTAATGATGAAAATAAGGTTAATGCTGGTATTGTTCAAGCAGAGGATGAATTATCTGCAGTTGGTATGGCAATTGGAGCTAATTGGAATGGTGCAAGAGCATTTACCGCTACATCTGGACCTGGAGTTTCCTTAATGAGTGAATTTCTTGGTCTAGCGTATTTTGCAGAAATTCCTTTAGTATTGTTTAATATTCAAAGGGGTGGACCTTCTACTGGCATGCCTACAAGAACTCAGCAATCCGATATTTTATCATGCGCTTACGCCTCTCATGGTGATACTAAGCATATTTTGTTATTTCCCTCTGATCCAAAAGAGTGCTTTGAAATGGCTGCGCAATCTTTTGATCTTGCTGACATATTACAAACTCCAATTATTGTAATGAGTGATCTTGATATTGGAATGAATGACTGGGTTGTTGATCCATTAAAATGGGATGATAAAACAAAATATAATAGAGGAAAAGTTCTGAACAAAAAAGATTTAGATGATTTAGTAAACTGGGGAAGATATCTTGATGTTGACGGAGATGGTATTCCATATCGAACACTGCCAGGTACTCATGAAACTAAGGGTTCATATTTTACGCGTGGTACATCGCATGATGCTTTTGCTGGTTATACTGAGGACGGAAGAATCAATGCCGATAATATGATGAGGATTACTAAGAAATTTAAAAAATCTCTTAAATATCTTCCTAGGTCAATTAGAAAGAAAGCAAAACAAGAGACTAGTATAGGTATTATATATTTTGGGTCTACAGCGTGTGCTATAGATGAAGCTAATGATATTTTAGAGTCCCAAGGGCATAATATTGATTTACTCAGAATAAGATCCTTTCCATTTGGAAGAGGTATTTCATCTTTTATTGATGAGCATGATCATATAATTGTGATGGAACAAAATAGAGATGCTCAAATGAGATCTTTATTAATTAACGAATTAAATAAAAATTGTTCAAATATACATTCCATATTAAATTTTGATGGCAGCCCAGTGACTGCAGATTTTATAGTCAAAGAATATTTAAATCTTTTGAAGAAGAATGAATCCATGTTAAAAGCTTCTAAAAAGAAAAAGACTGCTGCATAAGTAAAAAATAATGAGTTATATAAAAAAACCATCAGCTAAACACCCTCGATTACCCAAGAATAGACTTGGATTGACTAGAAGAGATTATGAGGGGGCATTATCAACATTATGTGCAGGCTGTGGTCATGACTCTGTATCATCGGCAATAATTGAGGCCTGTTTTAATTTATCAATACCAGCTCATAAATTGGCTAAACTATCTGGAATAGGTTGTTCTTCTAAAACTCCTACTTATTTTTTAAATAAATCTCATGGTTTTAACTCAGTTCATGGAAGAATGCCCTCAGTAGCAACAGGCGCTAATCTAGCTAATAGGGATTTGTTTTATTTGGGTGTATCAGGTGATGGTGATACTGCTTCAATCGGTCTTGGTCAATTTTGTCATATTATAAGGCGTCGTCTTAATATGCTCTATGTTGTGGATAATAATGGGACTTACGGTCTTACTAAAGGACAGTTCTCTGCAACAAACGATAAAGAATCTAAAAGTAAGAAGGGTGA
>CEWA01063024.1_pt1 | contig 12704 bp, 15 predicted proteins | sample 530361 | NCBI WGS metagenome assembly CEWA01 (sample SAMEA2620000, study PRJEB7988) | marine metagenome | biome: marine biome (ENVO:00000447); feature: surface water layer (ENVO:00002042); material: "saline water (ENVO:00002010), including plankton (ENVO:xxxxxxxx)" | depth 5 m
GCACAACCTCCTAGTTTTGCTGTTGATGGCACAGGCTTTGATGCTGACTATTACCGCACGCAAACAACACATGGACAAGCAGCAGAACAACGTTGGAGTGATGCACAAACAGCAGTTTTAGGTTCTTTACCTGATTTAGATGTTGTTGGTCCATACGGTGTTGCAAATACTCCTAATAATCTAAATCTTTTTCTTCATGGTACATATACAGATATTAAAAATTCTGGTATTCCAGATAAAGATAATAGAGGTAATGCTGCTGAAGCTACTGCAGCATCTAATGCCTATTTTGAAAATTGGAATACAATCCCAGAAGAGCAACAGCAAGCTTATCGTGATGACTTATTAGGATTAACAACAACAAGTCAAGGAAGTGGCAGCCCAACTGTTGACTGGGATGAGCCTTTTGTCTTAGACGCAGATGGCAATATTGTTTATGAAGTAGATGAGTTTGGAAATCAAACCCCTTTAGTTAATCCTGACGCAATTAGTTTTTTAGAAAGCAGTGTCTTTAATGTTTTTGGTAAAAAAGATTTAGAACAGCAAGATAAATTTAAAGCACTATCTTTAGACCTTTTGCAAACGTCTATGGATAAATTAAATGAAGAAAGAGCACGAGAAAGAGAACTAAATATGTATATGGGTTTACCAGGTTTTGATGAAATTTATGGTGCAAATTCTACAATTGCAAATTCATTACTTGGTGATAGTGGCATAGGCGGTTTCCTTTCTATGGCAGGTGTAAATGTAGATAAGATGACAGAATCGTTGGAAGATGATTTAAGTAATGTAACTGGAATATCCAACAACAGTAGTGTATATAACTGGCAAAAATGGTTTGATGAAACACTGCTTGAACGTTATGAAACAATGGAAGAAATTACAGGAAAATTACAAGCAGATGTAGAAGGATTAGACCCTATTTTAAATAGAAATCAATGGAATAATTTTCAAACAAGTATAAATAATACAGAACCAGGAACAGAAGAATGGCAGGCTTTAATGGATGCAAATAATCTTCCAAGAAGTGTAAGTAAAGAAAGAGCACTAGAAATCAAAAATCCAGATAATTGGAGTGCTTTATTAAATAAATATGATTTAGATCCTGATTTAACTAAAGAAGAAACAATTGAAATATTGTCAAATGAAGAGAATGAAATTGCTAAAATTTATACAATTGAAGATGAATTTAGAACTTCTTTTATTGAAGATTATATTAAACCACGTTTTGATCAATCAAAATCAATGGATGAATTTATATCTTATTTAGATAGTTTAGATGAAGACGAACAAAATATTTTTCAAACTCAAGATGCAATGCAGGCATTAAAAAATGTTGCCTCTGCACATGCATCAGCAAAATTAAATATGATTCAAGCAACTCCTGACCAAACTTTTGATTCTGCTTTTTATTTTGATCCTACAACTGCAATTGATACTAGAGAAGGGTTTGAAGGTCCTAAAGATGAAGACTATAGAAAACAAGCTGAACGTGTTCAAAATGATTATGAAATTGCTAATACGAATCCAAATGCAATTGTTGAAGGTAGTCAAAGTGACTTTAACCCACAAGGTGTAACCTGGGCACAATATGCTTATTACTATGGTGTTGATTTATCAAATCAAGATCAATTTGCTCGTTTACATTATGATGCAATAGGTAAAGGTATTGCTTTTGACCCAGCAAAAGATGTTACTAGTTTGGCTGATATTAAAGGATATATTGTTGACACAGTTATACCAGCAGTTAGTGAAGCTAAATTAGATTTAGGTGACGCTGCTTTTTCTGCTTTTACTACACCAGAAGAATTTGCAGATGAATTATTAAAAGGTATTGATCCTACTGAAAATAATCCGGAATGGAAAGAAGTATTAGAAACTTTTGGACTTGAAGTAGATAGCTCTTTAGATGAAGTTAAAGACTATATTATTGATATTACAAGAACTGGTGCAGCACAAGAAATAAGAGAAACTATCAAATATTTAAATGAAAAAAAATTAACACCAACACAAGAGCGCATAGGTGTTAGTTATATTGAAAGAGAAGAAGATGCTAATCCTACAGACCCAGAAGGACAAACTGCTTTATTTCAAATTTTTAGTGACGCTGGATATGCAGGTACACAGGATGAATTCTTTACAGAATTTATGCCTGATGCAGATAGAGCAGATATTGAATTTATTACACAAGGAATGGCTGGAGGCGGAGGATTTAATTTAGAAGAAGTTTCTAGCGATCCTTTTGCAGCTTTATCACAGATTGGTGGATTAATGGGAGACGCAGACGATGTGTTTAGTGCAGGGAGCGTTGATTATGATGATGAAGAAGATTCAAATTATTTTAGTCTTTTTGATGAACCAGAAGATTCTTATAGTGATGCTGGGAGGGATTATATTAAAGAATATACTTCTTTCTTTAGTTCATAATGGCAGAAAAACATAAAAAAGCAGCTAAAGCTGCAAAGTTAAATAAAGACAAAATGGCTTGTAATAAGCCTAAAAAAACTCCTGGACATAAAACTAAATCTCATGTCGTAAAAGCTTGCGAAAAAGGAAAAGAAAAAATTGTCCGTTTTGGTCAACAGGGTGTAAAGGGCGCTGGCAAAAATCCAAAGACAGCCAAAGAGAAAGCACGTAAGAAGTCATATTATGCAAGACATAATGCTCAGGATAGCAAACCAAGCAAAATGAGTGCTCGGTATTGGAGTCATAAAGTCAAATGGTAACTGTACAAATAGAATTACCTCTTGAAGATGTAAGAGCATTATATGAAGCAGTTTGTGCAGCTTTAAAATATTGGCCAGGAGGTCAGCCAGAAGAACAAGAAAAATATCAACAACTAAAATTATTTTTATTTAGTATACTGTGTGAAGCTTCTTTAGATGTATGAACAAAGGCGGTAGCTACGTTGTCGGAAAGCCTAAAAAAACAAGGCAAGGAAATGGTAAACATTCTCGTCCAAATCATGGACGTAAAAAACTTCGTGGACAAGGAAAATAATATATAGTATAAAGATATGCAAAGCTCTAATGTATCTTTACCAAGATGCTATTTCTATAATTAAAGCCTTTGAAGGCTTTAACGAAAAAGCTTATCCTGATCCTGTTACTGGAAGCGATCCATATACTTTTGGATATGGAACACAATTTTATCCAGATGGCTCTCAGGTTAAGCAAGGGCATTGTTGCACCAAAGAAAAAGCACTAGAGTATTTACTTTATGAAGTAAATATTATTGCAGAAGAAATTGATAAATTAAATCTTGAAATTGATCTTGATATGAAACAAGGATTGATTTCTTTTATTCATTCAGTAGGCTGGGACTCTTTTTTATATAGTCCTATTATTGATTTATGTGAAAATGAAAATTATGCACAAGCTGCTCAAGAGTTTGGTAAATGGATTTTTAATGAAGAACATGAAGTAATTGGTGGGTTATTGGATAGAAGGAGACAAGAAGCTTGTTTGTTTTTAGATTTAGAAAATCTTCCTGGAGGTTTATTGTTAAAAGCCTTTAGAAATTATTCAGCTTCTGCAGAACAAGTTGCTGCTATTAGGCAGCTTGAAACAGAAATAAACCCTTATGTTCTGTCAGAATTTGCTAATAAATTTAATGTTACATACAGTGGTGACTTTGATTTATCCGAAGAGGATTTACGTTTTATTTTTGAATTCCAAAAATAAATCTATACACTAGAATAAGTAGAGTAAAGGTTAATCGGATGGGTGACTCAACATCTACCAAAGAGTTTGAATTGCCATTACACCTGCAACTTGCCATGCGCAAAGCAGAATTAGAAGCACAAGAATTAACCTGGGACCAGCTTTATATTGCGTTGTTAAATTTATATCATCAACGTCTTTTGGAAATACAAGCTGTAAAAGATATGCTACAAGCTGAAAATATTGAGTTAGAGTTTGATATTCCAAGTGATATAGAGCTAGCACAGCTAGCCCTAACAATCATGGCTAGCCAAGACGATGATGAAGAGGATGATGATTTAACACCTTTCTTTGGTTAAGTTACAAAGCTATTAATCTATTTAGATACCACTGAGCTTTTTTCAGTGATTCAATACCCCCTTTATGCTTTTCGCGCCAAACATATTTTGCTACGTTACCTTTTAGGTAGCCTCTATATTCTTCTGGCGTTAGCTGTGCTTCGATGGCTTCAATGCACTCAAGTCCTCCATCGTTGTAGTGAGAAGGGTGATTAACGTTATCAACAAAAATTTCTTCGTGTTTTTTTACATAAGTATTCCATACTTTTTTGTCATAGGTTATTTCATTTTCATCACTACTTGTATCAACAGCCCAAGGTACAGGACAGATACCTCCAGGACAATCTGATATTTCTTCTTCTGAAGTTACCGGTTCAAACCAGCTTTCATCTTTCTTTGTTTCTTCTCGTCCATTTCCATTTCCTCCGGTGCGAAGTCGCCCATATCCACCATCAATTGTCGTGGTTGAGGCATTGCTCCCATTGCTATTCCCTGTTCCGCGCTCGGAATTGTGCCCGTTACTCCGCATCGTTGTAGTTCCTCAGGATCAATGGCTAAGTTAGTACGAGGACGCATTTCTTGTGTTACTGCAAGTCCTCTATTGAATTGATCATACACCGGAACATCATTATTTTCATTATTTAATTCCTGTCCAAAATCAGAAATTGTAACCATACGAGTCTTAAGCTCGTCATTGTCCTTAATAAAAGAGGATAAAAAATCCATGTCGTTTTATTCTCATTAGTTAAGTTCAATTATAATTCAACTATGATAACTTCTAAAAATAATAGTGGCAGCTAGCTCTGGTGGATTTGTTAATGATCTAACTCCTGAGCGAGCGTATGACGTAGATATTCGCCGTTTGGAAGATGACGAGAAACGTACTGCGTATGCTGGGGACATTCGCAACGAGCGACAGCAAGATCGTGTTGAAAAGTTTTTGAGAGCAAAGAAATCAGCCGGAAAGTTTCGGCAGAAGATGAATTACGATCAACCATTTACAGATAGGCAAGGACAAACACCAGCTTTTATTGAAGGAGATCCCTTTGGAAAAGCAGGTGCAACTAACTATGCAAATAAACCACAACCCTCAACAAATCGTTTGTACTATCCATACACAAGTTTTTCTTAAACCTTAGATAAGACTACTTCATACGGTTGTTTTTGATATTTTCCTTTACGCGTTTGATAATCAACTTCACAAGGTTCTCCTTGAAAAAATAACAACTGGCAGATTCCTTCGTTAGCGTAGATTTTATTAAACAAAGGAGTACAGTTGCTAATTTCTAATGTCAAATGACCTTCCCAACCAGCTTCTGCTGGTGTAATATTTGCCATAATTCCAGCTCTTGCATATGTACTTTTACCTACCGCAACTACGGTAACGTCGCGGGGTAAAGCCAAGCGTTCAACAGCAACGCCGAGGCAATAGCCAAAAGGAGGAATAATAAAATAACGTCCGTGTTCATCTTCATGAAGTTCAGTTTCCTTTAGGATTTCAGGATCAAAGTTTTTAGCATCACACATACCGTGCGGGACGCCACCAAATAACAAGCATTGATTAGGTGATAGCCGAATATCATAACCATAGGAACTAAGACCGTAGCTAAGAATAGGAACTTCATTTTCTTTATTAATTAGAGAAGGTTGGAAGGGAGTAATCATCCCTTCTTCTGCAAATACACGAATTTCTTTATCGCTTAAAACCGTCATAACTAGAACTCAGTTCAAATATTTTACACAATAATCCTGCCTTTTTCAGAATAAATATTAATAAATTCTTGAGTAGCTTCTTCTATATTGTTTCTTGGTTGCAGATAAACAACTAAGCTGCAGCCTGTATTTCTTGACAAAATTTTATCGTCAGCATAATAATGACGAGTTAACGTAGGTCGTGATTTTAAAATACAAACAGGGTAATCAAAAATATCCTGACAATACATTGTCATGTCAATAAAGTTAGAAAAATACAAACCTTGTTCAATTTCTCCCGATAACCATTTACGTTTTAATGTTCTCCACCATAAAGCATGGCCTGAAGTTAGTGTTGGAGATAATCCTCTTGTTATTTTCCAGCGTTGGCTTTTCTTGTGCCAAAAATAAGATTGGCTTGGAGGAAATAAATAAACATTACCAAACCATTTTTCTTCATTTAAGCCATCTTCTTTTGGAGTGTAGTAGTGTTTTGCTCCGACGTATTCGTTAGCAAATGCAGAGCTAGCTGGATCGAGATCAATTTGACCCATAAGGAGATGGGCAGAGTCAACCAAATCACGGTTAGTAATCCATTCAAACTCTTCTGAGCGTACGTTACCTCGCTTAAGACCCATCACTCAGATTCTTTATTGTAATCAATATAAAAATAACGCATGCCCTGGTGATCGTTAAGAATGTAACCAGCTCCTGCTGTAGGGTCAATCTTTTGAACTGATTCTAAAATTCGTCTAAAAGATTCAGAAAGATCTTCATTATTAGATGATTCTGCGTCTTCCTTAGCACTATGCAATTCACTTAAGGTCAACCAAAACATTGTACGTTCCGTATTGTTTGGTTGAAAACACATTGCTCCTGGTCCTTCTATTTCCCAAAACTTTATATATTCTTTACCCATATCACCAAGAATTAACTTGATAGTGGCATCGGCATACTTGACGCTATTGCCATCAAGATCTTTTCCACACAAAGCAGTAAGAAGTTTTTCGCGTCTATCCATTTTTTAAAAGTTTTTGTTTTTGAAGTATTGAAAGCATTTTGGGTAATGGCTGATAAATAACAACCATTTTTCCTAAGATACCACGTTTTTTTATTAATTTTCCGTTCTCATCTTTTACTTTATCAAACTCACCAGAACGAATTAAATACTCAGCCACACAACGTAAACGACGCTTTAAAGGAAGATCGGCATTTGGAAAACGACTACAGATAGTTTCTGGTTGCATATCTTGAAAAGCTAAACGCAATCGATTGGCTAATGTCATGCTGCTATTAGGATCTTCTAATTCAAAATCACGAATTGATTGCACATAACGGCGCATAATATTTTCATCAAAAGAACCTTGAGGAGGTAAAAATTTTTCTACTTGAGCGGCTAAGCTCTTTGGTAAGTTCTTTTGATAGTTATCAAAAGTGAGTTCAGCTATTTTTATTCCATCAAAACGATGCGTCATTTTAATCTTCTACATTAGGAACAGAAGGATCAGGTATATGATCTAAATTCCTGCGTGAATCACCGGAATATAAATCAACAGAATTAATAGGATCAAATGTTCTCAGATTAACATCTTCTCCTTTTCTGTAAGAAAGAATAAGCTGATTCCAAGGAATGCGAATCATCTTTTTATGTGTTCCAACAGGCATGACAATGTAATGAACACCTTGTTGCCAACCAAAATCTTTTCTTTTTTTGCCTTGCAAAATCCAATTTCGAATTGTTTGATCTGTTACATTTAAGCGACGCGCACATTCTTCAGTAGAAATATATTCATCAGAATAAACCTCAGGTGATACTAGGTCAGTTTCTTCATTTTGGTATCGACTGTGCCACATTGAAGACAAAATGTTTCGAATTCCGCGTAATTCAGCATTAATAGAATTCAATGCCTTAACGATTCCGCTTGTTTCAGTCTTGCTCATCGCAAAAGATTTTGATTAATGCTACACTTTCAATGAACAATAACCCAGTACTAATGGAAGATCAAGTCCCTTCCAGCAAGCAATATGTAACTCCTGGACAAATGCCGCAAGAAAATAATTATTTTACAGATCCAACTGGACCACGCTATCAAAATCCAGCTGAATTTGATCAAGCAATGTATGAACAGGCTATGGCAGCACAAACTCCTCAACCACAACAACCAGGAGTAAAATTTAATGTGCCTGACTTTGAGGCAATGAGAAAAGAGGCTTTACAACAAGCCATTCAGCAAGTTACTCAAACTCCTGCGCCTCCTGCTCAAATTCAACAACCAGTTCAAGAAGAACCTAAAATTATTTATGTAAGAAGGAATTTAACATTAGCAGAAATTTTAGTTATTTTTGTTCTTGCCAGTGGCATCGTCTTAGGAGTACAAGGTATTTGGTCCTTTGCAACAGATATTTTACCTCGAATTGAAATTCGCGATAAATAAGCAGTCCTATAATATCAGTTAGGATTTGACTTTATAAATAGGTGGCAAATAGAAAGATCTCACAATTTCCGACGATTGAATCGGTAGATATTGCCAATGCAGATCTTCTGACCCTGGTTCATGTCTTTGAAGTTGACCCTGCTTTAAGAAATAAAAAGATATCTTTTAGTGGTTTTAGAGACTATCTTGATCAATATTATATCAATGTAGGAGAAGATCCTACTTACAACAATATTACTATTACAGGTAATTTAGGTGTAAGCGGCGATACTAGCCTTAATAATCTTACTGTTAGTGGTAGTTCAGATTTTCAAGCGGTTATTGTTGGGGGTGACCTAACCACTAGTGGAAGTTTTTCAGTAACAGGAACGATCACTGGTAGTCAAATTGAAGTTAATAATGTTATTGCAGATTTTATTGAAATTAGTTCAGGCAATTTTACGATTGCTACTGGCACAACAATAGATTTTGTTACGGGTTTCTTTGACACCATGTCAGGAGCAACCCTGACAGGAGAAAGTTTTGGTGTTGTTTCTGGAATTATTGTCGATGCTGATATCAACGATTTATACGCACAAGTAGCTCAAATAGATACTCTTAATGTAAACAATGCAACATTTACAGGAGTTTTAACTCATAGTGGCACTATTAATAGCAATGACATTAACGCAACAGGCACTATTTCTGGTGCGACGATTACAGGTGACATCGGAAAATATACGACACTTACAGGTCAAACAGCCGTATTTACAACACAAGTCTCTGGTACAACCATTACCGGTGACTCTGCTTTCTTTGAAAGAACAACAGGAACATTTATTGATGTAACAAATTTATCTGGTGCAACAATCACTGGTGACAATGGCCAGTTTTTAAATGTTACTGGATTTAGTTCACACTTTACTTCTTTATCCGGCACAACAATTACAGGTGATGCAGCAAATCTTGGAGTTACTTTAGGAACATCAGGATTTTTCACTTATTTATCTGGTACTACTGTTACTGGTGCTTCTGGTTTATTTACTTCATTACAAGCTCAAACATTAACTGCAGCAAACTTACAATTTAGTGGCGACCAAACTGTTAGTGGTAGCTTTACTGTATTAGAAAATTTACTAGTTAGTGGTTCAGGTTACTTCGCTTCTGGTGTAACAATTACAGGAGAAGTAAGTGGTGAAATAATTACAGCACAGTCAGGTAATTTTGATACTATTATTACCTCTCCTTTAATTACTGGAACTTTATCGGGTGACAATGTATATGTAAGTGGAACTATTACAGGAACAACTGTTTCTACAACAAGTGGACATTTTGTAACTGCTACAGGCACTACTGCTTCCTTTACAACCTTTACAGGAACAAGTGGAGTTTTTACTAACGTAACAGGTACTTCATTCTCAGGAACAACAATTCATGCACAGACTGGTGTATTTGCTTCTGGAACTGCATTAAGACCTTCTATTAGTTTTGAAGGACAAGATGACACCGGTATCTTTGTTACCAGTGGAACTATTGATGGTAATCCAGCACAAGAAAAATATCTAGGCTTTACTACTAGTGGTCAGGAACGTTTCCGTATCAGTCGTTATGGTGCCCTGGGAATCTCAGGAGAAAACTACGGTGCTCATGGACAGGTTTTAGTTTCGCAAGGAGCAGGTGAAGCACCTATTTGGACTAGCACGATTAGTGGCATTGTTATTAGTGGTGGTGAAATATCAATTACTGGTGATTTATTTGTTAGTAATACGATTACTGGCTATCGCATTTCAGGTGAATTTATTGATGCAGTACAAGAAATAACAGCAGCAAGCGGTGCGTTTGCAGGTACTGTTACAGGTTTAACTGTACTTGCTAATACTATTTCAGGCGCAACCATTTCAGGACAAACAGTTACAGGTGTTAGAGCATTATTTGCAACAGGTACTTTCCAAGATTTATTTGTCGATGATGACTTTGTTATTGGAGATAATCTTACTGTTAGTGGTGATCTAGAGGTTAGTGGCAATTCAGTCTTTGATAGTGGCATTGTTGTTAGTGGCTCTAGTATTTTCCGTGAGGGTATTACAGTCACCGGTACAAGTAATTTTGTTAGCGGAATTCTTATTGGACAAAACTTAACAGTAACTGGAACTATTTCTGGTACTACTGTTACTGGAGAAACAGCCACATTTACAACTGGTCAATTCAATGATCTTTATATTGACGATGTTTTTATTGTTGGAGATAACTTAACTGTTAGTGGAGATTTAAACGTAAGTGGAGAAGCTTATTTCCAAAGTGGATTACTAAGTCGAGATCAGGCTTTCTTCCCTTCAGGAAACCAAGCTAATCCTGGAATCACTTTTATTGATGATGCCAACACAGGTTTATATAGCAGCTCAGGAGATGCAATTGAATTTACTGCTGGTGCAAGCAGAAAAGCGACAATCTCTTCTGGTGTCTATGGTGCGGTCCTAACAATTTGGGGTAACTGAGTTAGAATGTATTTAAAAGTAGTAGCTGAGATCTTTTAATCATGCCACAGTTTGGCGAGGTTCGCGTTGATTTTATAACGTTTACTACAGGCGTTTCACCAAACGAGGCAAGTGTTACCGTACCTGTCTCAGGACTTCTACGTAATCCTACTTTTAGTGGTAATGTCATCATTAATGGTGACCTGGATGTTCAAGGTGATATTATAAATAGTGGTAATTACAATACCGTAACAGGAAATATTACAACAACTAGTGGTACTATTTCTGGTGCTATTGGTCGATTTACAACAGGAATTGTTGGAGATTTAACAGTTACCGGAACACTATCTGGTGTTGACCGAATTTATTTTGAAAGCGGTAGTGCTACTGAGCCATCAATTACTTTTATTGATGACGAAAATACAGGCATTTTTACAGTTGCTCCCAACACTATTTCAGTTACTGCTGACGGTAATGAATGGATACGTGTTTCAGGCAATGGAGATACACATTTATTTAGTAGTGGTGCATTAAAAATTCCGTCTGGTACAACAGCTGCTAGACCAGGAACTTCAGCTACCGGCATGATTCGGTACAACACTACCCTTAATCAATTTGAAGGTTATGACGGAACTTGGGCAATCCTTGGTGGAGGAGCAACTGGTTCTGGCGGTGATAGAGTATTCCTATTGAATGAGCAAAATGTAACTACAAGTTTCACTTTGCCATCAGGAGAAAACGCCACTAGTTGTGGTCCTATTTATTTAAATTCTGGTGTCACTGTCACTATTGGCACTGGTGAAAACTGGTCCATCGTTTAACTTAAAGAACAATGACATTACGACTTGGCGGCGACGGTGCAATTACAGGATGTACTTCTCTTGAAGAACCTACTTTAAGTGTTAGCGGTCTTCTTGTAACTACACCTATTGTAGCTACTTCAGGTACTGTTGCAGCTCCTTCATATACATTTACAGGTGACACTAATACTGGTTTTTACCAACCTAATGGGGATGCTATTGGCGTTTCCCTTGCTGGAGTAGAAAGAGCTATTTTAGATAGCAGCAGTAATAACTCTTGGTTGTTAATTAAATCTACTGCTTCTACAGGAGATAGCGCTGAACTTTTCTTAGGCAATAGTTATTCCGAAGGTTCAATTTCATATAGTCATGGAACAGGTAATACAAATAGAAATTTAATGTTTAAAACTGCAGGCACTGAAAAAATGCGCCTTGACAGTTATGGAAATTTAGGTTTAGGTGTATCTCCAAATAATGTTAATAATTTTAAAACTTTTACTTTAGCTGGAACAACAGGTGGCAATATTGAATTTCAAGATGGTGGAACACTTATTGGTTCAATTTATAATCTTACAGATCAATTTATAATTCAAGGACAAGGCTCAACTATTCCAGTAGCGTTTAGGACAAACTCTACTGAACGAATGCGAATTGACAGCTCGGGGCGGATGTTGGTAAATACAACTACTTCACGTATTGTTGAAGACAATAGTGGCAACGCTCCTCAAGGAAAAATACAAATAGAAGGATTAAATAGTGATGCAATACTTAGCATTATTGCTGCTAAAGCAGCAGATAGTCATAGATCAGGTTGTATAAGTCTTGGAGCACATAGAGGGTCTGTTGGAGGTACTCCAACTATTTTGCAAAATAATGATACTGTAGGCGCTATTTTGTTTGCCGCTGGCGATGGCACTGATATGCGTACCAGAAGTGCTCAAATTCTAAGTCAGGTAGACGGCACTCCTGGCTCTAATGATATGCCAGGCCGCCTAGTGTTCTCCACTACTGCGGATGGTGCGTCGAGTCCTACGGAGCGGATGCGGATTGATAGCTCGGGCAATATTGAATTTAGAAATGCAGCAACTGCAGTATTAAAGTCTGTCGACACTAGTGGCTCTAGTGCAACTGATTATGGTCAATTTCAGTTCCAAGGTGTTCGTGGAGCAGATAACGACACTCAAACTTATTTGACCATCGATAGCTCAGGAAATTTCGGCATCGGCACTAGCAGTCCTTATTCAGTAAGCGCTACAGGTAATAGTTTAAATATTGCTAATACTTCTAGTAGTGCAGAAATTAATTTCTTGTCATCAACAACAGG
>CEWA01001285.1_pt1 | contig 12485 bp, 8 predicted proteins | sample 530361 | NCBI WGS metagenome assembly CEWA01 (sample SAMEA2620000, study PRJEB7988) | marine metagenome | biome: marine biome (ENVO:00000447); feature: surface water layer (ENVO:00002042); material: "saline water (ENVO:00002010), including plankton (ENVO:xxxxxxxx)" | depth 5 m
TTAGCTGCTGAAATTAGTGCTACTAACACTGACGTAACTTCGTTAGACACATACATCGATGGTGTATCTGCTGACTTAGCTACTGAAATCGCTGCAACTAACAGTGACGTAACTTCTGTTGGAGTTAGATTAACTCAGTTAGAAGGTGATTCTACTTACTCACACCAGTATGGTACTAGAGTAAGTGACACTCAGTTCAGATTAAACAGTGCTGTTGAGCACGCATCTGATGATGACATGACAGTTTTCATTAACGGACATGGAATCGGAAGAGTAAGAACTGTAGATGGTACTAAGTACGGATGGGAGCATAACTCAGGTAACACAACATTCGATTTACATAACATTGGTTATGCGATCGATGCTGATGACGTTATCTACGTTGTTGCACACTCATAATTGAAAGTCTAATTTGATTAGAAAATTAAAGGGTCCTTCGGGACCCTTTTTTATTTGGGTGATATATAGTATAGCATAACTAAACGTTTATATAATATGACTAAAACAGGAACACAACCTAGGGTAATAGGTATCACTTTAGGTATTCACTCCGCTAAAGAAAGTATATGGATAAATGGTATTAAGATGAATGCCATATTCTTAGCAAACGCGTTAAAAGCCGCAGGACATCATGTTTACCTTTTAGATACTAATCCAGTAGTAAAGAGAGATGGACTTACTGGTAAATTAGCTTCTGATGAATTAATGTGGGATGATGAGCAATTCCCATGTTATGATTACTATAAGAAAGGTAAAGAATGTGATATACTTATTTGCTTAGGAACTACATTAGGGCCTAAAGAAGCACTCGAATGGAAAGCGGGTAGAAAGTATAAGAAAATAATTAAATATGCTTGTGGCAATAACTATGTGATCGACATGGAGAATATGATATTCAAGGAAAATCCAAAAGTTAGACCTACATATAACCATGAGTTTGATGGTGTTTGGTATGTACCACAACAAGGTTATCAGAACCATGAGTATTATCGTGTAACAAATAGATTATTACCACATCAAGTTAATTGTGTACCTTTCGTATGGGACCCTATGTTTATTGATAAATCTGAAGACTTTTATGGAGATACTTTTGATGCGGATGGTAATAAGATGCCTACAATATCAGGTGTTCCAGTTTACAAACCTGGTAAGAAACCAGAAGATAAACAGTTAATTGTTTTCGAACCTAATCTAAATGTGGTTAAGTTCAGTATGATTCCTCTATTAATAGCAAATGATTATCTCTTAAAGGGTGGTGATGTTTTTAAAAAGTTTCATATTGTTAGTGCTCAAAGATTATATAAAAATCCTTTTTGGAGAGAGTTTGTTGGAGGTTTAGATATTGGGGTAAATAAAAATAAGGATGGCGACCCATTATTAGAAGTACAACATAGATGGCCAGTACATTATCTTTTAGCTAAATGGTCAGATATTGTTATTTCACATCAATGGGAAAATCCACTTAACTATGCATATTTAGATTGTCTTTATTTACAATTTCCACTAATACATAACGCAGACTTCATAAAAGATGCTGGTTATTATTATCCAGATTTTGAAATTGGTAAAGGAGCGGACTTGTTAAATCATGTAATGAAAAACCATGATGTCAATATGGAAGCATATAATGAACAGAGTGAAAAAGTTCTAACTAGATACACTACTCTTAATGAGGATCTAGTATTGACATATAGTAAACTGATTGATAATTTATGGGAAGGTAAAAATGTGCACGATCTATCGTATAAATATAATTGGCAAACTAATCTATATTTTGACTAAAAATAAGAGATGCAACGAAAAGAAAACTGATATATACAATAACGCGTAACATATAATAAAAAATACAAACTGTATTTAATGTCTAGACTAAAATTAAAACAGATACAAGAAATTTTAATCTCCAGTGTATCAAATGGAGATTTCTTAGCATACAATTCCACGAATGGTAAATGGGAAAACAATGCCGCACCTCTTGACGGAGCTAAAGGTCAAAAGGGTGAACCTGGTACTGATGGTGAAAAAGGTCAGAAGGGTGAAGATGGTGTAAAAGGTGCTAAAGGTAACGATGGTCCTGATGGTTCTAAGGGTGAACCAGGTAAATCAGGTTTATCAGGTGAACAAGGTGAACAAGGCCCAGGTGGTAGTACCGGAAATCCTGGTGACCAAGGAGACCAAGGTCAAAAAGGTGAAGCCGGCGAAAAAGGTACAACAGGCCCAAAAGGTGCTACTGGTCCTAAAGGTGAGCCTGGTAGTGATGGTGCAAAAGGTAGTACTGGTCCTCAAGGAGATGATGGTGCAGCTGCAAGTCCAGGTGCAAAAGGTCAAAAGGGTGAGGTTGGTGCACAAGGAGATCAAGGTGACCAAGGTCAAAAAGGAGATACTGGTGAAAAAGGTAATTTAGGCCCACAAGGCGCAAAGGGTGAAGTTGGTGAGCAAGGTAAAACAGGAATACAAGGTCCAAAGGGTGAAGTTGGTGCTCAAGGTGCTCAAGGCGGTCAAGGTGACACTGGTCAAAAAGGTGAAGTTGGTCCACAAGGTGCTCAAGGTGTTCAGGGTATTTCAGGTGAGCAAGGAGCTCAAGGTGACCAAGGTCAAAAAGGTGAAGTTGGTGCACAAGGAGCCGCTGGTGAAAAAGGTGTAACTGGTGATAAAGGTAATCAAGGAGCTAAAGGTCCTCAAGGAGATACTGGTCAAAAAGGTGAAGTTGGTGCTCAAGGCGGACAGGGCGAACAAGGTGAAACTGGTCCACAAGGAGCTCAAGGTGAAGTTGGTGCACAAGGTAAAACTGGTTCACAAGGTGAACAGGGTGAAAAAGGTGTAATTGGAGTTAAAGGTGCACAAGGTAATAAAGGTGCACAAGGAGCTAAAGGCCCACAAGGAGAACAAGGTATTCAGGGTGAAAAAGGTGCTACAGGTACTCCAGGAGGTTCAGGTGCTCAAGGTGAACAAGGTGGTCAAGGTGACCAAGGTCAAAAGGGTGACCAAGGTGGTCAAGGTGATACTGGTCAAAAAGGTGCTCAAGGAATTGATGGTACTGACGGAAGTGATGGTTCTCCTGGTGCTGATGGTGCTAAAGGTGCACAAGGCCCTGGTGGTGAACAAGGTGCTCAAGGTGAGCAAGGAACTCCAGGTACAAATGGTGCTGATGGGGCTCAAGGTGAAAAAGGTAATATAGGTGCTCAAGGTGATACTGGTCAAAAAGGTGCAACTGGTGTAACTGGACAAACTGGTGAAAAAGGTGTTACTGGTCCTAAAGGTGCAACTGGCCCAAAAGGACAAAAAGGTGAAATAGGTGCTCCTGGTAATGCTACTACTGGTGCAAAAGGTGCAACTGGTCCAAAAGGACAAAAAGGTGAAGTAGGTGCTTCTATTACTGGTCCTGCTGGTGATACAGGTGCTCAAGGTGCTCAAGGAGATCCAGGTGCAAAAGGTGCTCAAGGTGGTCAAGGTGCTCAAGGTGCTCAAGGTGGTCAAGGTGATATAGGTTTGACAGGTGCCACTGGACAAACCGGTGAAAAAGGTGTTACTGGTCCACAAGGTCCAGCTGGTCCAAAGGGTAATACTGGTCCAACTGGTGAACAAGGTGCTCAAGGTGCTCAAGGTGTTACTGGTGCACAAGGTGCTAAAGGTGCAACTGGTCCAGCAGGTCCAAAAGGTGCAACTGGTCCACAAGGTGCTAAAGGTCCTCAAGGTGCTCAAGGTGCAACTGGAGCTCAAGGTGCTAAAGGTGCTCAGGGTCCAACTGGTCCACAAGGTGCTAAAGGCCAAAAAGGTGAAGTTGGAGGTCAAGGTGCAAAAGGTGCTCAAGGTCCTGCAGGTGATAGAGGTTTAACAGGTGCAACTGGTCCAGCAGGTCCAAAAGGTGCAACTGGTCCACAAGGTGGTGGAGGTGCTCAAGGTGGTCAAGGTGCCACAGGTCCAGTAGGTGCTCAAGGTGGTACTGGTGCTCAAGGTGGTCCTGGTGCTACTGGTCCACAAGGTGCTCAAGGTGGTCAAGGTGATAGAGGTCCAACTGGAGCTCAAGGTGCTAAAGGTTCAACTGGTCCACAAGGTCCACAAGGTCCAACTGGAGCTCAAGGTTCTAAAGGTGCTACTGGTCCACAAGGTGCTAAAGGTAATACTGGTCCACAAGGTGGTCAGGGTCCAAAAGGTGCAACTGGTCCACAAGGTGCTACTGGTCCAAAAGGTAATACTGGCCCACAGGGTCCAACCGGACCGAAAGGTAATACTGGTCCACAAGGTCCAGCTGGTCCAAAAGGTAATACTGGTCCACAAGGTGCTACTGGTCCAAAAGGTGCAACTGGTCCACAGGGTAAAGTAGGTCCTCCAGGCCCTCCAGGTCCACAAGGTCCACAAGGTCCAATGGGTCCACAAGGTTCTGCTGGTGGAAGTGGTGCTAAAGGTCAAAAGGGTGAACCAGGTCCAACAGGTCCAACAGGTCCTTCTGGCTTCTCAGATAGCAGATTAAAGACTATCGACTCGCCGGTAGGAAATACATTAGAAAAAATTAAAACACTAAGAGGTGTTGTCTGGAATAACAATGAGCTAGCTAATTCATTAGGATTCGATGAGACTTCCCCACAAATAGGTGTTATTGCACAGGAAGTACAAGCAGTATTCCCAGAGTTAGTACATGAACTATATTACCATCCTGGTTATTATGGTGTAGACTATTCTAAACTACCTGCTGTACTTATTGAAGCAATTAAAGAATTAGATACAAAGCTAACTAATATAGAAAACCAATTAAATAGCGGATCTTAACATGGGACTAAGATTAAACTTAAAACAATTTGAGGAGATACAAATAATTAATCCTCAAGATGGTCAATATCTCAGATGGGAACCTAACGCGAACAATCTTAAAGGTGCTTTCGTAAATGCTCCTCAACCTTCTGATGGAGACAAGGGTGCTCCAGGTGAGAATGCTTCTGCAGGTGCTCAAGGTTCTGCTGGTGGTGGCGGTCTTCAAGGTCAAGTCGGTGAAGCAGGTACTCCAGGTGGCCAAGGTGTAACAGGTCCTAAAGGTGATAAAGGTCAAGTTGGTGAAAAAGGTAATAAAGGTGCTAAAGGTGTTCTAGGTGAAAAAGGCCTAAAAGGTCAGAAGGGTGCTTCTGGTTCAGGTGGTGGAACAGGTGGTGCTGGAGATCAAGGCCCTCAAGGTGATCCGGGTGTCGATGGTCCTACTGGTGCTAAAGGAAAAAGAGGAGAGACTGGTGCATCTGCTACCCCTGCTCTTTCTGGTGACCAAGGTGAAAAGGGTGTTGTTGGCGCAAAAGGTATAAAAGGTCAGAAAGGTGGCTCAGGTTCAGGAGGTGGACAAGGTGCTGCTGGAGATCAAGGTGAACAAGGTCCTCAAGGAGAAACTGGTGCTAAAGGCAATAAAGGTGAAAAAGGTATCATTGGTTCAAAGGGTACAAAAGGTGCTCAGGGTGCTGACGGTGAAAAAGGTATAAAAGGTGAAGTTGGTGATAAAGGTGTTAAAGGCCTAAAAGGTACAACTTCTAAAATTCAGGGAGACCAAGGTGAACAAGGCTCTAAAGGTGTTAAAGGTGGCTCAGGTTCAGGAGGTGGAGTAGGTGCTGCTGGTGACCAAGGTGCTAAAGGTAACCAAGGTGCTCAAGGTGAACAAGGCTCTAAAGGTATCAAGGGTATTCTAGGTGCAAAAGGCCTAAAGGGTACTAAAGGTGAGACTGGTGAGCTTGGTGAAAAAGGTCTTAAAGGTGAAGTAGGTTCTGCTGGTGGTGGAGGTCTACAAGGTGCTCAAGGAGATACTGGTGCTATTGGAGACCAAGGTGAACAAGGTACACAAGGTGAACAAGGAGATACCGGTGCAGCTGGAAAGAATGGTAATAAAGGTGAGGTTGGTGAAAAAGGCCTCAAAGGTATTAAAGGTGCTACTGGAGAAAAAGGTAATAAAGGTGGCCAAGGAGGTCAGGGTGCAAAAGGTAATCCAGGAAAGGATGGTTCTGATGGACCTAAAGGTGCAACAGGTTCTGTAGGTGCCAAAGGTGTTAAAGGTCAAAAAGGTGCTCAAGGATCTGCAGGTGGTAATGGTAAGAATGGTACTAAAGGTGCAGCAGGTGATGTTGGCCAAAAAGGTACTAAAGGTGAACAAGGCGAACAGGGTGCAAAAGGTGTTAAAGGTGGCTCAGGTTCAGGTGGTGGAACAGGTGCTGCTGGAGATCAAGGTGGTCAAGGAGCTCAAGGTGAACAAGGAGCAGAAACTGCTGCAGCAGCAGGTGGTACCGGTGCTCAAGGTCAAAAAGGTCAAAAAGGTGAGCCAACCACAGGTGCAAAAGGTGCAAAAGGTGCAAAAGGTGGTATAGGTTCAAAAGGCTCTACCGGAGGTGGTGGAGAAAAAGGTATCAAAGGAATTATAGGTGCGAAGGGTGATAGAGGTACCCAAGGTGCTAAAGGCCTTAAAGGTGGCTCAGGTTCAGGCGGTGGACAAGGTGCCGCTGGAGCTCAGGGAGGTATTGGTGCTCAAGGTGTTACTGGTGCAAAAGGTAAAATAGGTGCAACTGGTGTTACAGGCCCTCCAGGTGGTACAGGTGACCAAGGTCCACAAGGTCCAACTGGAGATCAAGGTCCAATTGGAGCCCAGGGTGCAAAAGGTACAACTCCAAAAGAAGCAGGTCCACAAGGTGACCAAGGTGCTCCAGGTGGTACAGGTCCAAAGGGTCAGAAAGGAGATCCAGGTTCTACAGGTCCACAAGGTGGTGGAGGTGACCAAGGTATTCAAGGTGATATAGGTTTAACAGGTGAAACAGGTCCACAAGGTGGTACTGGTGCTCAAGGTCCAAAAGGTGCTACTGGTCCTAAAGGTAAAACAGGTGCTCAGGGTGGTACAGGTCCAAAGGGTGCAACTGGTGCAAAAGGTGTAACCGGTGGACAAGGTCCTACAGGTGCTAAAGGTAGCCTAGGTTTAACAGGTTTTACAGGTGCTATAGGTGGCTCTGGTTCAGGTGGTGGTCAAGGTGCTGCAGGTGCTACTGGTTCTCCAGGTGCAGGTGGTGCTACTGGTGGTCAAGGTGGCGGTGGTGCTACAGGTCCAGTCGGAGCTCAAGGTGGCGGTGGTGCTACAGGTCCACAAGGTGGTCAAGGTGGCGGTGGTGCTACAGGTCCACAAGGTGGTCAAGGTCCAGTCGGAGCTCAAGGTCCACAAGGTCCACAAGGTCCAGTAGGTTCAACGGGTTCTCCAGGTCCACAAGGTCCAGCTGGAGATCAAGGTTCACCAGGATTTCCAGGTACTCAAGGTCCAACAGGTCCTCAAGGCTCTCAAGGTCCACAAGGTATTTCAGGTTTCTCTGGTCCAAAAGGTCAAAAAGGTCAAAGAGGTGCATACGGTCCAACAGGACCTCCAGGAGGCTCAGGTGGTTCTGGTAAAGATGAAGAAATGATTAAAAGATCTGATGAAAGACTTAAGAACGTTCAAAGTACTATTTCTAATGCTTTAGCAAAAGTAAAACAAATGGAAACTTACTATTTCTACGCAAATGACTTAGCCGATGAGTTTGGTTATGACAGACTTGGCCCGGGTATGGAGGCCAAACCTAGAAGGATTGGTTTAATTGCTCAAGAGATGGAGAACATCGAACCTAATCTAGTAGAAAGACTTAAGCATTTACCAACAGATGAAGGAGAGGGTGGTTATTACACAATTAACTACGCTCACTTAAATGCATTATTAATTGAAGCGATGAAAGAACTAGAAGTTAGAGCTGCGGCAGCTGAAACTCAAGCAGGTATGAGCGGTTCATTTGAATATAGAATAGTACAGTCTACAAGTGCTGCACAGCCTAACCCGGGTATAATGAGATTAAATGACTTTACAACACAAAATACTGCAACTGCAATTTATCTAAATCAAACTGATGATGACGGCAATAGCCAAGAAGCTTTCTTTACTGCGCTAGATGGTATATCATCAAATAATAAAACTATTAGAATAAGTTTGAAAGATGATGCAACCAAGTATCTACTATTTACAATTACTGATTTAACAGATAACGGTGAATGGTGGACATTAAGTGGATTGGTAAATTCGGATTCATCTGCTGTTGCTCCATTCGCGCACTACGAAAAAGTTATTATTTCACTTGAAGCTGGTGTATAATGATATTACCTCCAACTAAACTTTATCTAAGAGAAGTAGAAGGCAAGGGTATGGGCGTCTTTGCTTCAGATGCTATTGTTAAAGGTGAAGTAATAGAAATTTGTCATATTTACTTTTTAAATCCTCTTATTAATGATAATTTATCGGCTCATGGTTGGGGTTTTCCTAAAGGAGATGAAAAACCAAACAAGACTTTTATTGCTTTTGGATTTGGCTCGGTCTATAACCATTGTGATGATAACAATATAGATTGGGAATGTGACGGAAAGACTATGAAGTTTTTTGCTACAAGAAGTATTAATGTTAACGAAGAATGTTGTGTTAAATATCATGAAAGATATTGGCAACATCATGGAGTTGAAAACAAAATTTAAACATGTCTCTTCTTATACTTTCTAAAAATGAAGATAAAATCACTACAGCTTTTTTAACTGAAGTTGAGCTAATGCCTATGGATTCTCTTACATTCTTTGATGAGGGTAAGTTATTTCATCTACAAGGATTATGTTCTAACCAAAGTAAATATATTGCTGGTGTTAAAAGTGGTAATGTAGATTCTATACCAGATTATGAGTTAAGACAATTCTTAATTTATGAAGAACATTATGCACAAATTTATACAGGAAATTCATTATATGGTACTTATGAATTTAAACTAGATAATGTAATTGCAATAGGTAATGAATGCCATCCAGATATAGCTAAAGATATGGCCATTTCAGTGGCTTCTAAGGAAACCACATCTAAAGATGTAATATCTAATACCATAAGAGAGAAAGCATGGTGGGGATTGTTTGGGGCTGCTGAGGAATGTTCTTTTAGATTATCTGAGTGGAATGTCAAAGGAGAGTTATTATCTAATGAATTAAGCACTATAAAATTAAGGTGGATAAATAAACAAATCGATAATTAAGTGTATAACTGATAAACATCTTTTAAATGAGTGACTTATTAATTTATAGTACTGAAGAAAACGATCCACAACAGTACTATTGGTTTAAAACAGGTTTAAGTAAAGAAGAAGTAGACAAGGTCATTAGACTTGCTAGCGAGCTACCAGAAGCAACAAGAGCTACAACGATTGGTAGTGACGATGGTGGTTCTACTAGATCTTCTATGATTAAATGGATTCCCAAGAATAACGCAACATGGGATTGGCTATATGAGAGAATGATGAAACTCTCTATTGAGGCTAATGATGAATTGTGGAGATTTGATTTAAGAACTGCATTAGAGTCGATTCAATATACCGAGTATTATGCTTCAGAAAATGGACATTATGATTGGCATCAAGATATAGGCCATGGTGCACTACCTTCTAAAAGAAAAGTATCTATTACAATTCAATTATCAGAAAGTGATGAGTATGATGGTGGTGAATTATTGATCTGTACAGGAAGCAATGGTAGTGGTCAATTAGATAATAATAAGATTTGTCCAAGAGGAAAGGGAGTCGCTGTTTTATTTCCAAGCTATATGATGCACAGAGTTACTCCAGTAACAAGAGGTGTTAGAAAGTCTCTAGTACTTTGGGTTGGTGGAAGTCATTACAGATAATATATGAAGATATTACTTTACACAGGTTATCAAAAAGAAAGATGGGATGGTAACACAACAAGTGGCCTAGCTGGTTCAGAAATTGCTGTAATTAAATTAGCAGAAGAATTAGTTAACTTTGGTTACAAGGTTGTAGTCTCAGGTGATGTTGCACATTCTGGTAAAATCAGAGGTGTAGATTATTGTCATTTATCTAAAATACATGAAGACCACTTTGATACATTTGATATTATCGTAGGAACTTCTTATATTCACTTTGTTTTAGAGTTTAAAGAATATAGTGCTAAAAAGATATTTTGGCAACATAACACAGAATGTCACCATTGGTATAAAGGTAAATTAATACCAGCTGATAATGTACAAGATTTCATGTCATGGCGCCATGATTATTTAGATGCCACAGTTGTTTTAACACATTGGCATGCTTGGAAACATCAAGATAACTATGATTGGCTGAAAGAAAATACAGCTAAGATAGGAAATGGTATTGACAAGTCTACGTTTATTGGACATCCTATTAAAAAAATTAATTCATTTATATGGTCTTCGGCTATCGATAGAGGTTTAATTGAACTACTTCAAAATTGGCCTAGGATTAAAGATGTTTTAGCAGATGCTACTTTAAATGTTTACTGGCCAGAATACTCTAGTACATTTAGTCAGATGGAATGGATTAACGAACATAAAGAAACATTAGAATCTATAGGTGTAACATTCCACGGTCCTGTAGATCAAGAGACTTTACACAGAGCTATGTTAGAGTCTGACTTTTGGTGTTACCTAACTTCTTATGAAGAGACTTATTGTATAACTGCTTTAGAAATGCAGTATGCTAAAGTCTTACCTATAGTTACTAAGGTAGCAGCTCTAAAAGAAACTGTACATTCTGGTATTATACTAGAAGATGATGAAACAAAGTGGGATAAATTAATAGAAACTCTGAAGGAGATGTCTCCTTCCTTAAAGAATTTTGCAAAACAAAAAGCACATCAATGGGCTAGTAAACAAACTTGGAATGAAAGAGCATATATGTGGAAAGATTTATTCGAACAAGCTTTAAATGACGAGCTTGATAGGTTTGGTTTTGGAGAAAGAAATGGAGATGGTGACATTTTATCAAATGCGTCTTTAGCTAGAAAAGAACAAGAAAAATTATCAAAAATATGAAAATAGACAAAATATATGTAATATCTTTAGATGGTGATAAACCGGAAATGCAATCTAAAGTATTAGATGGTTTACAAAAATTAAACTTTGATGGTCCGACAGGATACGAGATTCATCCTGCATGGAATGGACATACACAAGGTACACCTGATGGATATGGTGTTTATGATAAGTGGAACTTAGGAGATTCAACATGGAATGATTGGTGGAAGAGAGATGTTATTCCAGGTGAAGTTGGATGTATGGTTTCACATATTCATGTATGGGAAAGAATTGTAGCTGAAGGCTTAGATAGAGTATTAATCCTAGAAGATGATTTCAATCCAAATGGTAACATAGGCGAGTTAGAAGAACCTAGTGTAGAATTCGACGTAGCATATCTTGGTAGATGGAAAGTCAACAAGAAGGCTGAAGAAAAATCTTTAGGTGGTCCATGGGTAGAACCTACTGCAAGTTATTGTACACATGCCTATGTCGTTACATTAGAAGGTGCAAAGAAATTATTAAATAACTATAAGATTAAGCAGAACATAATTCCTGCTGACGAGTTTTTATCAGCAACATACACACCTCATAGAAGAGATGATATTAAAGCGTTGTTTCCACCGACGTTAAAAGCTGTTGCTTTAGAAAATCTAACATTTATCGCTCAAAAGAGACCTCATGAAGAGTCTACTATTGAGATCGATCCAAAACAAAATCCTAACTTAATGAAAAAACAAACCCAGATAAAAAATAAAGTAGAAGAGAAACCTTATTTCGAAATACTTGATACTGCGGATTGGGATGCATGGAAAGCTAAATATGTGAACCAATCAATGTTAAAAGGAGAATTCGATTTAATGGTTGATGACTTAGGACATAATGTTTATGAATTCCCTCTATTTACAGAGAAGTTTTGTAAGGAAGCAGTAGCTCTTTCTGAAGCTTTAGATAAATGGACAGTAGACAGACATGAGTTCTATCCTACTAATGACGTTTTATTACAAGATATTGGTTTACAGGATGCATATCACCAAGTACTTAAAGAAGTTGTTTACCCTCTTTGTATTCACTTATGGACATTAGAAGGTAAAGGCTGGAAGGATATGTTCTCTGAAAACTTCCTTGCAAGATACACAACAGACAGACAATCCCACCTTTCATTACACCACGATTTTAGTCACGTGACTATGGTTGTAAAATTAAATGATGAATTTGATGGTGGAGGAACTTGGTTTCCAAAATATAATTTGTTATCAAACCCGGAAAGAGTTGGAGTTGCAACACTTCATCCAGGAATGGTAACTCACTTACATGGCGCGAGACCAATTTATGCAGGTAAGAGATACATCTGCGTCTCATTTATGAGAAAAGAGAAATAACAAACACTTAATATATTTTAAATGAAAAAGGAATTAACATTAAACTCCCTAAGAGGAGATGACGGCCACCTCGTCTCTCCTGTTTTAAACGATGGTTGTAAGAACTACCTAATTGACATTGACGGCACTATCACTGATGACGTACCAAACGAAGAGCCAGAGAGAATGTCAGTAGTCCTACCTTATGCTGGTGCGAAAGAAACTTTAAATAAATGGTTTGACGAAGGCCATGTAATTACTTTCTTTACTTCAAGAACTGAAGATGTAAGAGATAT
>CEWA01024369.1_pt1 | contig 12364 bp, 7 predicted proteins | sample 530361 | NCBI WGS metagenome assembly CEWA01 (sample SAMEA2620000, study PRJEB7988) | marine metagenome | biome: marine biome (ENVO:00000447); feature: surface water layer (ENVO:00002042); material: "saline water (ENVO:00002010), including plankton (ENVO:xxxxxxxx)" | depth 5 m
TAATTTCAATTTATAGGGTATCTTATTATTAGATACCCTTTTTTTTATCATCATGTATTCATCAAAGAAAAAAAAGAAGAAGAAAAAAATGGGTGGCAGAGAGTCACTTAAAATAAAAAAGTACTAAACCATGACTAACAGGAGAGCCTTAAGAATTGCTAGTGAAAATGGTAAGGTATTCTATAGAACTTTTCCTATAGGTAAAAAAAAGAAAAAAACAAGACAACAAAAACTAGAGGAGAATTTAAGAAAATTTAATCCGAAACTTTATTACGGAGTTAAAAACGCATGACTGTAGCTGCAACCACTGAACTTGAAAGTATCAACATTATGTTAGCTGCAATAGGAGAAGCTCCTATTAACAGTCTTACAGGTACACTTCCTGTTGATGCTCGTCTGGCACAGTCAACTCTTACGGAAGTAAATAAAGAAGTTCAGTCAGAAGGTTGGTCTTTTAATACTGAAATAGATGTAACTCTTACAAGAGATGGATCTAATCAAGTATCGCTTTCAACTGATGTTTTAAGAGTTGATCCTAATACTCATCATCACACTACGATTGATGCAATACAGCGTGGTTTAAAGCTATATGACAGGTTAAATAATAAGTATGAGTTTGATGAAGATCTCATCTGCACTGTTGTCTATTTCAGAACCTTTGATGAGATACCAGAACCTGCAAGAAGGTATATAACAATTAAAGCTGCTCGTATCTTTGTAGACAGATTAGTCAGTGATGATGGATTAAGAACATATACACAACAAGACGAAGTAAGAGCAAGAGCTATATTAATGGAAACAGATTTAGCTAATGGAGATCACAATCTTCTAAGAGGAGATCCAAGTCTCACAAGTGTCTTTGATACTTATTCACCAGCAAACGCATTAATTAGATAGCTATGGCAGTAGTATCAAGAGCAATTCCTACATTGCTTAGAGGAATCTCACAAGCTGCTGATTCAACAAAACAACCTGACCATGCTGATATACAGGACAATGCTAACAGCAGCCCTGTAAGAGGCCTTGTAAAGAGGTCTGGCACACAGTTCGTTACAACTCTTAGCTCCTCTACAGTAGGAAATGTTCACATACAAACTATCAACAGAGATATAAATGAAAGATATGTAGCAATATTTAGTAATGGTAATGTCAAGGTATATGAATTAGATGGAACAGAAAAGACTGTAAACAAACCTGATGGTACAAGTTACCTAAACACATCTGATCCCAGAAGTGTAATCAAGACTGTAACTATTGCTGATTTTACTTTTGTGGTTAATACAAGTATTACAACAGCAATGGACTCATCTGTAAGTCCAGGTAATATCACACAGGCTGTGGTTTTTATAAATGCAGTTTCAGATAAAACAACATACTCAGTCACTGTAGATGGTGTGACTGTTACTGATGACACCTCTTCTGACTCTACACTTAGTACCACACAAGTAGCTAGTGATCTTCAGTCTGGTTTAAATTCTGGTCTTACAGGTTTTACCATCGCAAGAAATGGCCCTGTCATACATATAAAAAAGAATGATGGCAGTAATTTTTCTATTGATGGTAATGACACTCAAGGTAATACACAGCTAACGGTAGTTAAAGATTCGGTACAAAGGTTTACTGATCTCCCAACTGTTTCACCTAATGGTTATGTTGTTGAAGTGAAAGGAGATGAATCAACTAACTTTGATAATTATTACGTTAAGTTTGTCACTAACAATGGTGGAGCTTTTGAAGAAGGGCAGTGGGAAGAATCAGTAGAAGCAGGTATTCCTTTTAAATTTGATTATGACACTATGCCACACGTTCTTATACGTCAGGCTGATGGTAATTTTAGATTTGCAAGAGTAGACGGAGATACATATACAATATCTGGTACGACATATACATTGCCTAAGTGGGGAGAAAGAACTGTTGGTGATTTAGATTCAGCACCTAACCCATCTTTTATAGATGGCAAAATTAACAACGTCTTCTTCTTTAGAAACAGATTAGGTTTCTTAACTGATGATAACGTAGTGTTAACAAGGGTTTCAGAGTTTTTTAACTTCTTTCCAGAAACAGTTCTATCTGTTATAGATTCAGATCCTATTGACGTAGGTGCTTCTCATACAAAGGTTGCTATTCTTAAACACGCAGTAACTATGGGAGAACAGTTGGTTTTATTCTCCGATCAAACACAGTTTGTATTAACATCATCATCTGATGCTCTGACACCTAAAACAGCTAACGTAGTTGTTGCAACTGAATTTGAATCCAGTGACCAGGCACAACCTGTAGGTTCTGGTTCTTCTATCTACTATCTAACAAAGAAAGGATCTTTTGCAGGTGTAAGAGAATATATAACACAGGAAAATGTAGCGATTAAAGATGCAAGCAACATCACTGTTCATGTACCAAGACTAATACCAAGTAATATTTTTAAATTAGCTGTATCTACCAATGAAGATGTTTTGGTTTTATTAGGTACTGATAATCCAAATAAGTTATATATAAATAGATGGTTGTATGGTGATGGTTTTAAAAAAGTATTGAACAGTTGGTCTACTTTTACTTTTAATTCTGCCAAGTCAATAAAGAATATAGATTTTGTTGGGACTGATTTGTTTATGGTGGTAGAAGAAGCTAATGGTACAACTTTAGAAAAGATACCGTTTGAAGCAGAGTTCAGAGAACCTAATGCAGAGTTTGAGTTTCATTTGGATCATAAGGTAACTGAAGCAACCACTGGTGTTTCCATTGCTTATAACTCTAGTACTGATGTAACTACATTTACTTTGCCTTATAGGTTAAATGCAACCATGTCAGTAGTAGGTCGTTACTTAGCCAATAGCGAGACAAGTACCTTTGTTGATACTCAAGGTAATACAAAAACATTGAAGCCTGGTCAGGTTGTGCAAACCACAAATACAACCAACGGATCTACATCAACCATTACAGCTAATGGTGACTTTAGAAACAGTAAGGTAATTATTGGTGAGCCATACCTCATGCACTATAGGTTCAGTCAACAGAGACTTACTGAAGGTGCTAACGCAGGTGAGATGATCAGTGGTCGTTTACAACTGCATCATTTTTATATCAAGTTTGAAGATACAGGATTTTTTAGAGTGGAGGTCACTCCTGAGAATAGAGACACATCTACCCATAAATTCACTGGTCGTTTATTAGGAGCTTCTTCTGCTGCTATCGGTCAGATTAATCTAGAAACAGGTACGTTTAGAGTGCCAATAATGTCCAGAGCAGATAGAGTAGATATAGATGTAAAAAATGACACGTTCTTGCCTACTCAATTATCCAGTGCTGAATACGAAGCCATGTTCCATATGAGAAGTAGGAGGGTGTAATGGGTTATTTAAGAAAAGCTACATTTACAGATTTAAAATATGTTGCAGCAAACATGAGAGAAATTGATAAAATAGAAGCTTTGTATCAAACAGGACAAGAACCAAAACAAGCACTGCAATTATCTTATATATGCAGCAATGTGAATATGGCTATAGCTGATGATCACGATCAACCTATAGGGCTATGTGGGGTAGTTCCTGGTGGTGTTATATGGATGGTTGCCACTGATAAGTTATTTGAAAATAAAAAATATAGGATACAACTAATAAGAAAAGGTCGTAAATGGGTTGAAAGCCTATTGAAAAAATACAAAATCTTATATAATTTTGTATATGCAGAAAATGACTCTGCTATTAAATGGTTAAAGTCTCTTGGGTTTACTTTTATCCAATATCACGAGCATTATGGTATGCAGGGTAAACCATTCTACGAATTTCTGAGGATCGCCTAAATGTGTGTTGCAGTTCTAGGATTAGGAAAAACAGCAGGTGGACTCTTTCTTGGATCTTTGGGTCTTAATTTAGCTACTGGTTTAGCACAAAGATCAGCAGCACAGTCAGCAGCAGAACAGACATATCAATCTGCTTTAATTGCAAATAAATCAGCAGAACAATCATTTGCTAATCAACAAGAAGCTACAGCAGCAGAGTTAAGAGAAACTAGAGCATCAAAAGCACAAGAAAAATTAGCTAAGACTATTCAAGGATTACAGGCTAAAGGTCGTATAAGAGCAAATGAACAGGCAGGTTTAACAGTTCAACTTTTATTGCAAGATCAAGAAAAACAGACAGCAAATGCTAGGGAAGCCATAAATCAAACACTTGAATCTATAGGTAGGCAATATACAAGAAATGTTAAAGGTCTTGTTGCACAAAGAGATACCAGACGTAATCAATTACAAAGTAATATAAATCAAGCTTACAATCAGATTCCTTCACTTGGATCAGTTCTACTTAATGTAGCTTCTACAGGGCTATCTAACTACGGTACTTTTGCAGCAATTTCCTAATGACTTCTAGTTTCCAAAGCACAGCATTTCAATCAGCAGCAAGACCTGTTGATACTTTTGTAGCAGAACCCTCTGTTTTACCAAAAACAGATGCAGAAGAATTAGCAACGGTTTTACAGACTGTTAACCCTAACTTACAAAAATTTATTGGCACACAACTAGAAAAAACTGTAGAAGAAGAAAAAGATAAAGCTTTTAAAATGGCACTTGATACCGTTTTAACAGATGGAACTATAGGAAAAGTTGCTGATGCGACTAGAAAAGAAGAGGGTGATGAAGCTGCTAGGCAGTTAATAGGTGGAAGTATTTTTGTTGATAGATTTTATAAACAGTATTTAGGAGAATTGTATGGTTCTCAATTAGATACAAATGCTAAAGAAGCATATCGTGATGCACAGATAGATACATTTGATGCAGAAGGAAAACCTATCAAAAGATCAATTAGATCATTCAAACCAAGTGATCCTGAGTTTATAAATTGGAGACAAAATTATTTTAATGAACAAACACAAAAGATTCTTGATCTAGGTGGTGAAATTGATTCAGCTAATTTTATTACTAATTTAAAAACTTCAGTTGTTAACTTAAATGAACTTGCAAGAAAAGAAAACAATGCTTTTAGATTAGAAAAAGTAAAAGAGTTAAGTAATGATTATTTTAATAAAACAGCAAAAGATTGGTTTAATGGTAATAGAGAAAACGCAAAATTACATATTACAAATTTTATAAATGATACGAGAAAACTCGGATTGACAGGTAGTGATGCTAAAGAAATTTATACAGGACTTGTTCAAAATATTGCCAATATTGGTCAATATTATGTAACTACTGCTGATGTAAATGATTTAGATGAAGTTGATGATCTTATTATAGGCATTGGTCTATCTATACCTTATGGCAATAATGGAGGTAATTTAACACAACATCCAGAATGGCAAGACAAAATAGAACCAGTATTAGAAAATTTAGAAGATGAACTTAATGAAGAGCTTACACAAGGACCAAAGATAGACAAAGCTAGAAGAAGAATTAAATTAGAAAACAAGTTAGTTGAAGTTAATAAACTACCTATTGATACAGAAGAACAACGAGCTATATATAAACAAAAAATAACTGAATTAAAAAATGACAGACAATTTAGTGATCTTAATGAGGTTTTTAAAACTAATAATTATCCATATATAGAAGATTTTTCTGCTGAAATTTTTAATATAAGAACAAATATGAGACTTAGAAATTATGAAGATAATGAAAGCCCTTTAGATCAGTTAGGAATAATAAAAAATAAGATTGTTGATCTAGGTATAACTGATAACGGAATATTAACTGATTTAAATCAAGCAGCACAAATAGCGGAACAATATAAATCTATATATGATATTTTTGATACGAAATCAAAACCATTATTTGATGACATAGATGCTTTTTACAGATCACAAGCTGGCTCGAAAGGTGGTTTTGGAAACGTAAATCTTGGTGGAGGAGTAAGCGTAAATCTTGGTGGTCTTGATAATGATTTGTATTTAGAAAAATATAACCTTGAACAAAAAATTGATAGTGATTTTGAAGCTTGGATTAATGAAAATTTTTATAAAGAGATAGATGGCAAACAAATAGGTGGTCCTTCTAGTAAACAAATAAAAGATTGGTTAGATGACAAGAGAGATCAGATAGAAAAAAACAATTTCAAAATAAGTACAGATACACCTTCTCCAAGTGAAGGTGATGGCACTTATGAAGTTAACGGAATAAAATATAGTGTAAAAACAGGTAAACCAATACTTGAGGAAAAACCATTAAAGATAGATGAAGCACCTGCATTTAATAACACTAAATTTGAAGTAAGTGATGATCCTGTCGATTTGCCACAACTAGAATCTAGAGTTATACAAGAACTAAAGAATTTAGGAGGTGTTACTAAAGAAAATAGAGATAAGTTGATTGAACAAGTGATAACAGAAAAAGAAAAGATGAATGTAACTAACATTCCAGGTAAATCACAAGCAGATTCTATAATTAATTTTTTACGAACAGGTGAATATGGTTTTGGTTTTGGTGGTCCAAAAACATATGAACCTTTAAAGTCATTAGTAGATACAAATAATTCAGAAGCTAGTGGCTTTAGCAAAGGTGGTGCTACAACAGTTGACGTTAGTTCTGGTGATACTTTGTCTGGTTTTGCAAATGATCTAGATACTTCTGTGGAAGCTATAAAAAAAGCAAATGGAATGACAAGTGATGCAATTCAAATAGGGGATGTCTTAATTATTCCAGAAGGCATTACTGACCCTAATAAGGTAGATGCTCCTAAGTTTGATATGGATAAATTAATTACAAGTAAAGATCACCCATTTAATCCTGTAAGAGAAAAACATAACTTCCAAGTTATTTATAATATTGCTAAAAAAATAGGTATTAAGTTTCCAGAACTTGTAGCTGCACAGGCTATGGAAGAAACAGGTTTTGGTAAAGATCAATCAGCAGATAACAATTTCTTAGGACTTAAAGCTACATCTTCAGAGGTTGCAAGAGGTCAATCTGAAAGAAAGATGACTACCGAAGATAGAGGTCAAGGTAGAAAGCCAGAACTAGCAAACTTTAAAACATTTGACAATATCAGAGAAATGATGATGCAATACAAGAAAGAATGGAACGATAACTTCTTAGGTAGAAAAGGTATTGTAAATGCAAAGAGTATTGAAGAAGCAATTAAAATGCTACAAGCTGAAGATTATGCAACCAATAAAGATTATGATAAAAATGTATTAGACATTATTGATCGTGCTATCAAAGAAGGTTGGTTTTAAACTATGACAGATTCTAATTTACAGAACACAGTACCAGAGGGAGCTTTTGGTATAGGATCTAAAAAAACTGATGACTTCACAAAAAATGAAGAGCTAAGAAATACAGGCATACAAGACATACCAAATATGTTGATTAATGCTCTTACAAAACAATCAGGCGGTATTGTTATGCCAAGCCAGATTACAGAGCAAACAGTTACCAACTTTCAAGAAGGTGTAGAAAATGTACCGCTTCTTAGAAAAGAAGATGAACAAACTGTAAGAGCTGGTTTAGCTGCTGGTTTTGATTTAACTGAAAATGCTATTAACTTTGCTGGTCGTGCAATCGGTGGTTTAACTGGTAATAAATATACAGCTAAAGACTTTTTTAATAATGAAGCCCTTGGTGTTTATATACCAGAAGAAGATGAAAACAGTCTTAGTTACAACCTAACAAAACTAGGGGTTCAATATGGAATACCATATACAGCAGCTTTTAAATTTTTAGGTTCTATAGGTATATCAAATCTTGTTTGGAAAGATGTTCTGGCAGGTGGTACTACTACATCAGTTTTTTTTGATACGTTTGATAAAAATCTTTCTAATTATTTAGTTGATACTCCCTTAGTTGGACCAGTAGCAAAATTACTTGCAGCAGAATCAGAAGAAGAATCTAACGTAGCAAAAGAAACTATAAAAAAATTTATTGAAGGTGGTGTAACTGCAAAAATAGCAAATAAAACTTTTGATGCGGTTTTAAACCCTCAGAAGGTTTCAGACGCTTTTATAAATGTTGTTGACTTTTTTAAAAAATCACCTCAAGCTACAAAAAGATTAATTTTTAATCTACAACAATCAAAATTTAACAAGTTTTCTAATATAAGAAAATACAACTCAATGGATGAAGTCCTTAGAGTCGGTGATGATTTAGTAGATGTAGCACCAGTAACAGATGATGTAGTAACAAAAACTTCAACAGGATTAGAGTTACCTGATACAAGAGGACAAAACGAGTTTTATCATGGTGCTGCTAGTGAAATAAACCTTGTAGAAGGTGGTGAATTTGGTAAAGCTGTAGAGAATTTATATGGAGATGGTTTTTATGTGACAGAAGATTTAATAACTGCTGCTAAATACCAAAAGAAAAACAGAGTGAAAGGTAAAAAACCTACTGGTATTGTTTATAAAGTTACTGAAAAACAACCTGTAAAGTTTTTTGATTTAGACGCACCTGCGACACCAGAGAGAATAGATCAACTTCGTAAATTTTATGATTTTGGTGATTATGAATCTGTTGACATTATTGACAGAGCTTTAGATGAAATAGGTCCAAATGCAAGTATTGCTCAAATTTATGATCAGATAAAATTAATTTCTAATGCTAATGATCTTAGTGCTAATACTACAGCAGACTTATTTTCTTCTTTTATTGAAGAATTACAAAGAGAAGGTTTTGGTGGTTTAACACATCAAGGAGGAAAGAAAGCAGGTAAAGGTAAAAGACTACATCAAGTAAGAATATATTTTGATCCAGCTAATTCCTTAGAACTAAATAAAGTAGATTTAGATCAATTAGGAACAGTTGCTAGTGATAGTGAATTAGTTACCAGAAAAAAAATAAGAAGTCAAAAAGGTAAGCAGAAGTTTCAAACAACCGATACACCTGTAGGTTTTGAAGGCAGAAATATGAATCTCTTTAGTGATGATCCTAAAGAAGTTGCAAAAATAAAAGCTGCTTACGAACAAGAATTAAATGAATATTATCCAAAATATAAAAATATAGTTACTGATGATATGTTGATTGAAGATGCAGATGATTTTTTAGAACAAGAAGTAATACAAGAATTAAAAGAATTTTCAGATAAATATGGTTTTAAATTACCTGTCTTGATGGCTGCTTCTGTTAGACGTATTTCTGGTCTTGCTGAAAATTTAAGTGATGGTGCTAAATTATTGAAAACGCTACCCACTGGATCAGAAGAAGCAAAGATTTTAAAAAGTAAACTTGCAATACAAACAGTTAACTTTTATAGATTGATAACTGGTGATAGTAGGGCTGGTACTGTTGTAGGTAGAGCTTTAAGAGCAAGACAAACAGCAAAAGCACCTAACCCAGTAACAGGTAAAACACCAGGTCAAATAACAGAAAGCAACATACAGGTAAAAAGAGCCGAAGAAGTAAAAGGTGGTGGATCAGAAGTTATACGAGATATAGCTAAAGATATTGATGATACATTTCAAAATTTAGGTTTTACTCAAGACGATTTACTAAAAGCTTTAGAAGAAGATAATTTTGAAGGGTTTGCTGATTTTGCAAGTAAACTAGCTGCTGCTCATGGAGATCCGTTTGTTTTACAAAAATTTGTAAAAGAAAGTTTTGCAGGTAAATTATTAAAAATAGGTAACGAACAGTTTATAAATGGTATTCTTTCTAACCCTGCTACTCATGCTAGAAATACTATTGGTACTATGATTAATGTAATTAAAGGGCCAGCAGATTTATTAGCAGGTTCAATATCAAGAGAAGGTTTAGATCCTATTTTATTTAGAAGAGCAATGGCTGAGTTCGCCATGTTTAAACAAGCTCAAAGTGATGCCTTGAAATTAGCAGGTCAAGCTTTTAAAGATGAAAGAAATATTTTAGATAAATCAAGAATGATTGTTGACTCTGGTAACGACCCTACACAAAGATTTGCTATAGCAACACAAGGCGGTACTTATGACGGAGATGGTTTACAGAAAGTAAAAAGTGGTGAGATGAGTATGGCACAATATATTAAAAAAGGTCTTGTACCTGACTTAATTAATGGTTATGGAACTGTTATAAGAAGTCCTACAAGAGCTTTGTTAGCAGAGGATGAATATAACAAACAACTATCTTTTAGAATGTTTTTAAAAGGATCATTAGTAGAAGATGGGTTAAGAAGAGGTTTAGATGGTAAGGCTTTAGATGACTATGTTGATACAAGTTTTGAACTTGGTACAAGCTGGATTGCTAAAAAAGGAGAAGAACTAGACCTTGCTCTAAAAGGTATTTCTGAGTCTAAAGCTTTTATAGGATCAGATGGAGAAGCAGTTGCAATAGGAGAAGATTTATTTTTAAAAATAAGAGATGCTCTTGATTATGCTGCTGATCGTACATTTACTACCAGAATTGATAATTCATTTGTTAAGGCATTTAAACATCCTGGATGGAAACCTTTAATACCTTTTATCAATACACCTTTAAATTTACAACAAACTTTGTTGAAAAATACTCCAATGGCAACCAAACTAACAAACAATTCTTTGTTGAAGGGAATGTTAGATACTCATAGAAAACAACTACAAAGTGCTGATCCATCTGTTGCTGCAAGAGCTAGAGGTGTAACTAGAGTAGGTGGTGGTATATGGGTTTCTGCTATTGGTTTAAGTTTGCTTGCTAGTAATAAATTTGCAAAGATTGCTTTAGTTGATGGTAATGATCCTGATTGGAAAGAAGATAAATTAAGAAAATATGCTGGTGATATTGGATATGCTTTAAGATTTTTAATAACTAATCCAATAACAAAAGAACCAGAACTTGGTCCAGATGGTCAACCTAAATATTATTTCTTTGATGTCGGTAGAATTGGTCTTGATCCAATAAGTTCTATATTTAGAGCAGCAGGTTGGTGGGGTACTTATAGTAAATATTTAAGTGATGATGATCAAAAAAATGCAGCCTTAGTAATGTCAACTGCTTTGGCAAGAGATATTTTAAATATTCCAATGCTTGAAAACATACAAACACTTTTTGACATTATTGACAACAGACCTGATGCTTTACCAAACTTCATAGCAAACTATGGTAATTCTCTTCTCATACCTTTTGCATCCTTAAGAAGAGGTCTTTCAAAAAGAGAATATACAATTATTGATCCAAGATCAGGTAAAAAATTAAAAGGATTTTTTAAACATGATAAATCAATTCAAAAAGGTGATTATATAAAAGAAGAAGTTAGAACAACTTTTGATGATGGAACTCCAATCCCAGAGGATCACCATGCGTATGGAACTTTAAAAAGACAACAAGATAGATTAGGTGGACTTGAGTTTTTTACAAAAAGAGTAGTCTTAAAAATGTTTAAAGAAATTGAAGCAAGCAATCCATTTAAGACAGACATACAACCAGAAAGACATTGGCTTACACATCAGTTTTTAGAGTATCCAAAAAATCTTGGTCCTAACAGTGGTTTGAATCCTACTTATCATGGCACTTCTATGAATGATCCTGTTATAAGTTTAATGAGAAGAAGCAGATCAAAGATAAGTAAACCCTCAGCACATTTGTTTAGCAAATCAGCAGAAGGAGGTATTCTGTTAGATTCAACTCAATATAGAACTTTTACAGATTTGATAGGATCAATTAAATTAGATGACAATGGTATCGAAAGTGAAAAAGGTAAAACTGTTTATGAAAGATTATATCCGTTAGCAACAAATAAAAACATTTTAAAATTACTTGATTTTATTGATGAAGGAGAAGTTGATGAAGATTTTACTATTGACACAACAGCTTTACTAACAGATAGAATAAACACATCAAGAGATTTAAGAAGTGTGTTGAACAAGGTAATCAAACCATATATAGGTACAGCAAAATTAAAACTGTTTCAGCTTGAAGATGATCAAGGAGGAGCTAAGTCTTTACTACCTGCATACCTTAAAGAAAAAAGAAGACAAGAGTTGCAGATACAAAATCGTAATTTAAGGTAAACTAAAATTAATGTAGTAAAATCATGGCAACTAACACCGCAGCATCTTTTACAAACCACACAGGCAATGGCACTGCTGGTCCGTTTAGTATTTCTTTCTCGTATCTTTCAGAAGCAGAAGTAGATGTAACTGTAGGTGGTGTATTAAAAACTATAACAACTCACTATACATTTACCAGTGCAACCCAGATTACATTTACCAGTGGTAATGAACCTGGTAATGGTGTTGCTATTAAGTTTCAAAGGGATACAGATATAAGTGCAAAGAAGGTAGATTTTCAAGACGGTAGTGTTCTAACAGAAACAGATTTAGATACCAACGCAGATCAGGTCTTATTTGCTCAACAGGAGATTACAGATAAGTTAGGTGGCATTGAAGAAAATGCTACAGCAGATCAGACAGCAGCAGAGATTAGAACATTAGTAGAGAGTGCAACAGATAGTAATGTCTTTACTGACGCAGATCATACAAAGCTTAATGGTAT
>CEWA01096247.1_pt1 | contig 12318 bp, 20 predicted proteins | sample 530361 | NCBI WGS metagenome assembly CEWA01 (sample SAMEA2620000, study PRJEB7988) | marine metagenome | biome: marine biome (ENVO:00000447); feature: surface water layer (ENVO:00002042); material: "saline water (ENVO:00002010), including plankton (ENVO:xxxxxxxx)" | depth 5 m
TCCTTACACACATGAAACACAGAAACCTTATTTCTTGGTTTCCTCGTTCTGTGCATTGATATACTATACGTTTTATTCTTTTTACCAACCACGACAGCGCCGGGTCTTTCCAGTCCTTTTATCTACGATGCGATGCTGTCCCGGTGGACACAACTTCGTGTTAGCGAATAATTGGAAGGTATTAGACTCGTATCCCGGGGGACAACGCGGTTTCACCGCTCTCACGTCCTTATCGCACTGTTTTTTTAATAGATCTTCCTTTGTAGTACATTTTGCCCACGGATGATCAATCCATCTTCTGTCTACTAAATCATATGATTTCTTTGAATTATTACTTTGAACGAAAAGCACTTTTTTGGTCTTTCGGGTTGATACAGCAACAATTGCACATTCTTCATGTGTATTATTTTTGAATTTTGCGATTTCTACATCTTTAAGATAAAACGCCCACGGCGCTCTTCCGAATTTTTTAGCCTTTCTTATCATGAGACGATTTTTATCTACGAAAAGATGTCCGTTGTAAGTTCTTTTATCTCTCCACCACCGACCACTCCCAAAGGATATATGAGTTTTGGTATCGGGCCACGAATTGATTCTCCTCCAACCAAATTTTATTTTTTTTGTTTTCACGTCTAGCCTTACACCACCCCAACCCCACGCTTTAGGTATCATCGGTCGCTCGGTTAAGTGCTGGTCGCCGCCACGTTTGCGTGCGCTGTATCTCCTCATGTTTGAAAACCAAAGGTATTCGGTATTTACATTTCTATAACCATTTAATACCAACCTGACACCATTCCATGATCCATTCTTACACTTTAATTCTTCCATTTTAGTGTCATATAATATGTTGTTAAGTTCTCTGTACTGTTTTTCTAGTTTCTTCCTCGCGGCTTCTGCGGCTTCTCTTTTCTTTTTGGCCTCTTCTCTTCTCTTTTTGGCCTCTTCGCGTCTTCTTTTCGCCTCGGCCTCGCGTTCCTTACGAATGGCTTCTTTACGAGCTTCTTCTTGTTTTTTCATCTCGGCCTCGTATGCTCTTCTAGCGGCCTCTTGTTTTCTTTTCATCTCGGCCTCGTATGCTCTTCGGGCAGCCTCTTGTTTTCTTTTCATCTCGGCCTCGCGTGCTTTACGAGCAGCCTCTTCACGGGCTTTGCGTGCGGCTTCTTTGCGAGCAGCTTCTTTACGAGCAGCTTCTTTACGAGCAGCCTCTTCACGGGCTTTACGAGCGGCTTCTTTTCGTGCGGCCTCTTTACGAGCGGCCTCTTCACGGGCTTTGCGCGCGGCTTCTTTACGAGCAGCTTCTTTACGAGCAGCTTCTGCGCGAGCTTTGGCGAGCTTCCTTTTGTATGCTTCGGCTTCGGCCTTCTTTTTTGCCGCTAAAGCAGCCGCGGCCTCAGCTTTCTTTTTCGCCATAAGAGCCGCTTGTGCATCTTTTTTCCTTTTTGCTTCTCGGGCTTCGGCTTCAGCCTTCTTTTTTGCTGCCATGGCAGCTGCGGCCTCGGCTTTCCTTTTCTTAGCCATGGAAGCGGCGACACTGGCCTTCCTCTTCGTTTCCTGGATAGCTATATCGGCCTTCTTTTCGGCCGCTATTGTATCTGCGGCATCCATTTCTTCTTCCTCCTCTTCTTCGAGAACTTCCTCTTCCTCTTCATCCTGGGTGTTCTCGGAAATCGGTTTGGATTTTTTTCTTCTATAGAAAAATATACCCACACCCATGGCAACTAACAATAAAAGTAGCGTGACTACTGACATGATAGTTTCTTATATGTGTCGGGTATTTTAATTTCAATATAACTACAAGGTTTTGTTTTTAATATAATCGGGGTAATACGCCATGGGCGAATACGCACCCTGCGCAAATACGAGTGCGGTCGTACCACCGACAACCACGAGTGTCATGATCCATCCCGCCACGGTTTTAGCGAGAATTTTCTTATTTACTCCACCCGTTCCTTCCAACAATGCCACGCCCGTGGTGGCACCAACTTGACAGTGTGTAGTCGATAAAGGCCATCCAAGGCGACTACCCAAAATAACGATACATGCGCTTCCCAATTCAATGCACACGCCTCTACTCGGGGTAATTTTACTTAATTTTGTACCGAGTGCGTGGAGGATTTTATAACCATACGTGGCAAGACCGAGTACAATTCCAAATGCTCCCATAGATAAGATCCAATAGGCATCATTTCCGAGATCATTCTTTTTTGAGGAGACTTCACCCGATTTATAGATTGCCCATATCGCACCGAATGGCGCGATTGAATTTGCTACGTCATTAGCCCCATGGGCAAATGCGTCACAACACGCGGTTAATACTTGCATGTATCTCATTGATATTTCCGTTTTTTCGTCGAATACTTCTGCGTTATTGTGAATATGCTGAACATCTTCGTCTTGATTTACAATATCCGCACTTTGGACGTTTAATGAATATTTGAGATAATGTACGATTCGTTTGTACCAACTCATTTTTGAGTATTCAATAACGGGTTCCTCCATTTCTGTAATTTCACAGGTGTCTCCAAGTTCATGAATTTTTAGACTGTTGTTATATATTTCTTCCGATTTACGCATTATATAAGGCGTGGCAAAGTAGGATAATATTCCAACTCCACCACCAGAACCAAATGCGATAGCGAGTGCTTTCCATAAAACTATATCATCAAGTTTTAAGAATTTTGCGCCCTTGTAAATGATAAAAAATACATTAATACACACCGCCATTCCGAATATAACGGGGAATGCCCACCTGACTCGTTTGAATGAATCATCACGACGGAGGACTGCCATGCGCATTACATAGAACATAAGCGAGGCAAATACAGCGGAGAATACGGGCGATAATACCCACGAGATGACAATAGCAGAAACACCACCGACAAATGGAAAGTCATCCGAGGGCGCACTCCATTTTACACAACTGGCACCTCGTGCGGCCATTGTCATGCCTATCATTCCCCCGACACAACTGTGAGTTGTACTCACAGGCATTTCGAGACTGGATGCCAGTACTAACCAGACAGATACGGCAAAGAGAACGCACTGACAACCATACATGAGTACGGCCGGGTCATCTTGGAAACATGCGTAATCGGCAATTCCCTTTCTCACGGTATCGGTGACATGACTCCCCATCAAAAGGGCGCCCGAAAATTCAAAAATTGCGGCGAGTCCGATTGCTTGTTTAATGCTCAAGGACTTCGATCCGACCGAGGTTGCGAAAGCATTGGCGACATCATTCGCGCCAATACCATACGAGGCACTTAAAGCCAAAACAGCACCGAGTCCGACTATCCATTCATAATTACTTAGATCCATTACAGATAATATATATATTGAAATTCTATTCTATAAGCTTTATTCTGCGTCGGAGTAGTATTCTTCCTCCTGAGTTTCGCCGTCATCATTTTCATCTTCATCAACTTCCATATCCATTCCTTCGTCTTCATTTGCGTCATCCTCCTTTGGTAAATTTTCTTCCAAATTCTCTACATCTTCCGTGAGGATATCGTCTTCATCTTTCGTCTCCTTTTCTTTTTCTTTTTCTTTTTTCTCTTTTTTCTTTTTTGTTTTTGCGGCACCCAATCCTTCAAATATCGCTTCCATTTTACTCGCAACTTTTTTACCGTGTTCAATTCTTTTCTTGTGTTTGGTAACCATATTATCAATGAATTCACCCGACATACCTATATTTTTACACGCCTGAACCCATGATGTTATAGATTGGGGCGTTTGAGTGGAAGATACCTTTATGAAATTTTCGCGGAATAGTGTATCCAATTTTACACGAATTATACCACTCTTCAGGCATTTTAGGACAACACGTACCTTTTCGGGATCTCCTTCAACGATTTCGGGAACTGGGAATTCTCGTACGGTATCTTCGGAATCTGGTATATCTGGATATATTGGTTCCAAACCGGCGGACACGAGGGACTTGTTGAGTAACTCCAAATACACATCCTTCATGTAAATTGGTTGTGTCCAAGACCTCCGCGTCACTTCTGGTACTTTTACCGGATTTATGATGTTGTATAGGTGATGACCGGGTTTTATATTCTTTTTATTTGTGGATACGGGTTCTTGGCGAGGTCGGAGAATCGGACGTTTATACATTATTTCCGAGGTTTGATCTGAGATTTTCCTCATCTACATCTGACTTAGGAATAAAATTATCGAGTTCGCACGTGATAATGTGCTGAGCTTGTTTTGTGGCCAAACTTTCATACGGACCCCATAATTCGATAATTTTTCTGGTTTTATCGTACCACATATAGTTTAGGTTGGTAAGTCGGGTTAGCCAATAGAATCTTTTTCCAGATTTTCCTATGAAACTGAATAACGTATCTTCGTCATAATTGGATACATCCATTTCTGTGTAATGAGACACGGGAGGTTTATACGGAGCCATTTTATTACTAATAAGTTCTAGTTTCATTCCTTTATCCAACATGCTGTTGATTATTCCGCTTAGAGAGACCGTGAGCAAATAGAAATAAGAATGGACAGAATTAAGAAAATAAACGACCATGTGAATCCACGTGATTTGTCTCTTGGTGAAATAATGAAGCATAATACAGAAAATGATTGTTGGGTGATAATTCGTGACAAGGTATATGATCTAACTAAATTTTTACCAGATCACCCCGGCGGTAAGAAGGCTATCATGCTATTTGCCGGTAAGGATGCCACCGAAGAGTTCGATATGCTTCACCCCCCAAATGTTCTCACGAAGTACTTGTCTCCGGATGTAGTTCTTGGCCCGGTTAAAAAATAGACGATGTTCTTGGCCTACCTGATACGTAGGACAGGAACATTTAATTAATATAGGTTACCAACCCGATTCTAGAATAGAGGAACGTGGGGATGGAGCGACTCCGTTAGAAGAAGCGATACGACACCAACCATCGCAAGTCGGCCATTTAGTAATTCGGTCTCGGGCTTCCAAAAGCCCTGGACATATCCTTCGTCTTTAGGATTCGCCGCTGTTCCGAGGAACGCCAAAGCAGCAACGGCGACAGAAAGACCAACGTTGTCATGGAACTGGGTACTGATGGAGTTTCCAGTCATAACCTCATCAATCACAGCGGACGTGAAACCAATCATGGCGGCACGACCATTTATGCGCTCGGCCATAGAAAGAAAGTCATTGGGGCGCGCAATCGGTTCAAGTGGAGGAGCCTTCACAGAAGAAGTAGTCTTCTTCACAGTCTTGGTCTTCTTCACAGACCTATTGGGGGCGAGGGCGGGCTTTGCGGATGCGCGGATAAGAAGGCTCATTTATGGATAAGATATGATTCGATTCTTTAATATTCTTTAATTTACCGTGTCATCTCGTATGTACATCGAAAAAAACATGAATGATACTATCACGGTAACTGCTCCAAATCCAAGCCAAAATGTCCCACTGGCAAGAATACACTTTTCTTCATGAACTGTATTCTCGTGCCAATTGACGGCCATTCATATAATAGTGTTATGTTTTTATTCGTCCTTAAAATAAAAGTTCAAATCCGCTTTCAATCCTTCCGAATACCATCCACGAGGTACCCATGAATCATCTTGTGCGTCGTACCACGACAGTCTCGGTTTCTTTTTCGGCGCTCGTTCATCGTGAATCAGTACCGATCTTACAAAGTCGGAATCGCGTACGAACCTTGTCGCACATAAAAATATAGGTATATCTGGTACGTACAATTTAGTCACAGCCCTGACGGACATTATACAATAATGTTACGTTTTTATTCTGTCGAATAACAGTCTGGATCTACCAAGTTTCGATCTCGGTACCTCGTGCATGCAAAGCACGCGCTCTACCAATTGAGCTATAGACCCTTAATTACGACGAGTTTTTAGTATTAGTATTTAGTATTCACTGTCCAATGAGGTAATACTTTCACTGTCACTGGTTAAATCTTCTTCATCCAATTCATAATCGGAATCATCGGCCGATTCGTATCTACCATCTAATGTTTTTTTGTATAATCCGGTGGTTTCAAGTTCTTCCGTATCATAGAAGCCACATACCGTAGCTTTGTCGATATGTTCGACTTGTATATTAAAATCATACGTATCGTTATTTATTTTTCTCAAGAATTGTACTCCCAGGATGTCACCATCCTCGTATAAAATACGAGCTATCGATACCATTCCATTATCTTCTTGAACATCAATGATCATCGTATTTAATTAATTTTTTAATTCTTTAATAATATTAATGGATCACCTTAAAGAAGCTGGTATTAGCTTACTCCGTCATTATCGGGTTAATCCTATACATGACGCAGTTATGTTTGATATCGATAGTACATTAATTTTCCCAAACGGCGATGCGAATAAACCCATTATCGAATTAGCGAGAGAGGCTCATAATATGAATTACAATGTTGTTATTATTACCGCTAGACCTCATTGGATGGAGTATTTTACTAGACACGAATTAATGCGATATGGAATTCCATATGATATTTTGAAGCTTTGCGATTACGATATGAAGGGGGATATGAAAAAATTATTAGGGTATAATTTTGTTCTGTCTGTTGGCGACATATGGGAGGATCTTACCGAAACTAAACATTGGATAAATGTTACTACACATCAATATCTATAAAAATTAACATTTCCATCTTTTTCCACAATTGAGACACGAAACAAATGTCGTCATTGGTTCATCTGCTGATCTCGTCTGTAACTGATAATATGTGGTCTTTTTTGACTTGCACTTACCACAAGTGAAAAATCCCTCAACGCCCCGTAACGCCTCGTTTTCTAGTCTTTGTTTTTGTAGTTCTTTGAAAATTTTCTTTTCTACCGCCTTAGCGTATGGCCCCTGTGCCCATAGTTCGTTTGGTTCAAAATTCATCAACTCTGCCGATTTAATTTTACCTGTTTTCACACTTTCTCTGAGACTTTCTGATTTTTCAAAGTTAAAACACAACGTTAGAAATTTTTGTCTATATCTATTGACGAAATTTTCATTATCCCACGCTGGAATATCCATGAGAGTCTTTGTGCGTCTAGTTGTCCAATTGAGGATTGATTTCTCGAGATTGATACATGTGGTACTATTCTCGGGAATATCAAGTATGTTTGATAACCGTTTGATCGCAAAAGCTCTAGTTTGCTCCCCCATTTTCCTTACTTATATAAAAAACTAACAACTTTAATTGACTTAGGCGAGCGGGCGACCTTCGAATTGCTTGGTACTCGTTTTACACGCACCAAAATCCTCCGGAGAACATCCATCGAACGGACCCGATTGGCGCTTTGCCGGGTTTGTGTTAATAGTGTCTCTCACATACTCACGTCTATACGGTTTATATCTGGATTTTCTATGTTTTATGAGGATCACAGCAAGGTATATAACAACCCCTATAACCAATATAGTCCAGAATTCCTTCGACAGTATATTCGTGATTTTTTCAATCATATACATTTTACTGATATTTTTTTATCGGATGAAAATAAGTTAAGTTAGATATGGTTTGTGCCATCCTGATAAATGAAGAAGAAGGTGAGATGCGAGAGATAAATTTGGATATTTCTCCAGAACGGAATGAAATTTATAACATTTTAGGGGGACGGGCTACATTTGTGGGGCAGTGGGAAGAATTAGACGTAGTTATAATTAAAAGAGCGAGTGATACCGGAACTTTAAACGTAAATAAACTTCCGCCACCATTTGATAAGGAGACTATATTGGGTCCTATACTATTAGTTCGTATGGATGAAAATAGCGATAGTCAGGATTTCGCATTATCCGAATATATGGATTTCCGTTTATTCGGAAGTGCTTACATTAGTCGCTGATGGATTTGGGGGAATCCAAGCTTGGTGATTAAGCACAGCCTCTGCGTATCGCATTCCTAATGTGAAATGAACAAATGCCCATTCATAGAAATTTTCTAACTTGACTGCTTTTCCGTCTATTCTAAGAGGATTTTCATTTATTATCTTCTTAAAGTCTATTCTTTGATCGATATCTTTGAGTTTCATAGCGTTTCCAGCATTCTTTAACCACATAACGTGCTGTTCATCACTCGGATCGAAGGCATATAAAAATCTTTTTGAACATTCGCCTTCATCTGGTTTTTGAACTCTGTTTCTGTGCGACATTATATTACTATTTCTCCTTTTCTATAAGCTTGTTTTTATCTATACCACTATTGACCCGGCTGAGTATTTTATGTCTCAGACTCCTAATTTCATATTTAAGCACTTTCATTGTTGAATGCATTTTACATTTATCGTCTAGATACTGTTCTATCCACTGTTTCTTTTCCATTAGAACCGGCTTGGTTTTGATGTGCCATGTGGATAATTCAAATGTCATATTTTCACATAAATTGAATGCTTCCATCAATGCGTCATAGTCCTCGAAATTACCCTTTTCAATCACTGGCCTGATCTCGTAAAGATCCGCTATGAGCTCGTCCTTTTCATCACGAAATTCTTTGAGGAGTTTTAATTCCTCGTCGAGCATTCTTATGTTTATCTAAGATTAAAACTCTTATGCCCATTTTACCCTCATGTTATACTCGAGTGTGTCACAATATTCCTGTAAGTCCCCTATACCATCCACTTCCTGACCACTAAATGTAACATTCTCTGTCCCCTGGTCTGTAATAAATCCGAAATTATGTACATATAAATAAGAGGTTCCCGTGGTTCTCGCTAGTATATCAAGGGCGTCTCTATTGTACGTCACAATGTCTAAATACTCTTTTACACTTTCGGGCGATCTCTTCTTGTGTGGGGCAGTGGCGACAAACTTTGTCAAACTTTTAGACATATCCATATTTGGCCATTTACCATATTTAGATCTATGATTGGCTAGATAATCTATAAATAATTCTGTTGTCGGTCGATCCCGGAATGCCAAAAATCTCGTTTTACCTCTCGGATCGACTATTACCAAGTGACCACCTGTGAGATTCATTGTTACACAATTAAACTCCATATTGTAGTATACTCTTAGTATATACTGAGACTTCTTTTTTAATTAACTTACTCATGGTTTGTCCCGAAACTAAAGTGTATATTTCTATTGGGTACTTCTACTCGCTGCGGAGCTGGTCGTTGAATTTGTGGGTCTCTTCTATTTAATACCTCATTTACACCGGCAATCGGATTTACTTCCGGGTCATCTAGTAATGATTCTAATACACTTCGTGGCTGGAATGGCGATCTCGATGGTTCTGCTAGGGGTCTATATACATGTTCAAACCTGGACACCCTTGTTCGCAATAACTCCCGTTTCAATGTAACTAATTCGTGTCGCAATACTTCGATAACCTCGAGAGATTCTAAGTAATCATTCGTCAAATTTAATAAATATGTATCCTTGCTTGCGTCACCGGACGCGTATATTCTTTTTAGATTGTTACATAAATCAAGATACACACCTTCCGGCAAGGCATCTTTGTGTTCATCTAGAGTCGACATCACATGTCGTATCGGATCCGTTGTCATTGTATATATTACTTATATATTAATTTATTACTTTAAGATATATGAATTATCCACGGACGTCTGGTCAGTTTAGATATTCTCTCGCATTACAATCACCCAAGCCAATCGTAGTTGTTACCGGTCCCGCGGGTACAGGCAAGACTTTAATGGCGTGTGATTATGCCATGGACGAGATATATAACTATAACCAGGTTCGTAAGGTTTTATTGACTAGACCGATTGTATCGGCAGATGAATCGATTGGATATTTGCCCGGTGATGTCGATAATAAGATGGAGCCATGGACAAAACCTATGTATGATATTTTCGGCAAATATTTGACAAAAAACCAAATGGATAGACACATTACAATAGAACCACTTGGTTATATGCGGGGTCGAACCTTTAGTAATAGTATAATTATTGCCGATGAAATGCAGAACAGTACATTCACACAGATGAAATTATTATTAACTAGAATAGGAGAGGATTCCAAATTAATAATCACAGGGGATTTAAATCAGTCGGATTTGGGTTCAGATAATGGTTTAGAACAGCTATTATATAAATTAAATGGTTTGGATCTCGATTATATTACACATGTTGGCATGGATACAGATGATGTGATGAGACATCCAGCAGTAGAAGAGATTCTCAAGGTTGTGAATATATGACTTATATACTTAAAGTGATAGCTATATCATTGTATATATGGCGAAGAAGAAGAATATAATTTTAGCTCTTCCGGGTAGAACATATTCCGGGCAATTTATGTCGAGCTTATTAGAAACTGTTGCTACGATGATGCAACAAGGTTATGGTATTAGGGTGGTAAATGAATACAGTAGTTTTGTGACATTTAGTAGAATGAAGACACTGGGTCTCTCCGTTCTTCGGGGGGCGGATCAAAAACCATTCGATGGAAAACAAGACTACCATGTATGGATTACGATAGACAGTGATATCGCATTCCGACCGGAACAAGTAATTAAACTCGTTGAAGATACGGATAAATACCCCGTAATTTCGGGTTTATACCGTATGATCGATATGGAACACGTAGCTGCTATTAAAAACTGGGACGAGGCTTATTTCAAGAAACACGGAACATTTGAATTTATCAAGGCGAAGGACGTTCCAGATATGGATGAATACACAGAAGTGGCGTACAATGGAATGGGATTTTTTGCTTGTACTCGAAAGGTTTTAGAGGATGATAAATTGAAGTATCCATATTTTACTCGTCCGCTCGTCGAAATGAAGGGAGACAACGGGAAACTCTTAAGAGATTCGTGTAGTGAAGACGTGGCATTTTGTAAAAATTTACAGGATGCGGGCTATAAGATCATGGTTAATACCAAGCTCGTGGTTGGTCATGAGAAAACCATCACAATTTGATTCCTAAGTTGTTCTGAATTGATAAAAATATATACCTAAATGAGTTCGGATAAATATAACGTTATTGAATTCCCTGACGGATCGATTCAAATTGGAGTGAATCACGATTCACCTCCACCCCCACCCCTGAACGATCCGCCAGAAGATACAAATCAAGAAGCTGATGTAGTTAAAATTTCATATCCCCCGTGGTTTCGGTGGGCTATGGTTATGGTAATGCTATTTAATACTGCTAACGCAGTGATGTTCTGTAGAGTTATGGATCTCATTCACTGGGTTATAAGTATTATAAGTGCTATGGCCGTTCATAACGAAAGACCGTTTTCTGTTGTTCCTATCTGTATGCACATGATGTACATGATAATGTTTGTACCACTATTATTTATGTCTGGTATATGGGAGGATGCGGCTTATTATAGCGTTGTGTTTAACATTTTAGTTTTAGGTACTATTTCTGCGAAAAAAGTGAGAGAACCTGTCATGCCTCTCGTGTAGATAACCGTTTTTCGACTGAATCTAGATCGGTAACCAAGTTACTGATGTATGTCATGGATATATCAATAAGAAGCGTGTCGTTGTGATATTTTTGTAATAATTTTAGATTGTCATCATACCAGTCAATTACATCTTTCATTTCCCGGTCAATGACCGATAATTTATCAAGAATATTTCCCGGTATTCCGGCTTTTCCGGTTAATTTACATACTGGTAACCTCTTAATACGCTCTGTAATTTTTTCTACTTCTTCCTCAAGTATATCATATTTTCGTTTTATTTCGTTGAGTTTATCCATTACATTAAGACGTCATATAAATTTCCGGTCGTAGGGGAAGTTATATCATAAGTTCCATCTTCACCCTTTTTCCATCGGCTATCTTGTTTTTCCATAGATTTAATATGCCAAAGGGCAAAGGAAGGATTCGCTTCTATCCCTATGACCTTGTCCGACCCCGTTAATTTTGTGTGGAGTTCATCTGTCCAAGTTATTTCATCACATTTTCGATATATTCGTCCTTGCATATCCGGCCAATTAATAAATCCAACATGGTTTTCGTTAAATTTCATTTCTCGTAGCCAGTCCTTCGTTGAACCTGGGTGTATATTGATTCTAGGAACATATATAATTTCTGCCTGGGAGTCGCGAATTATTCGTTTGATATCGTCAATGAGGTGATATTGCGGCATTTCATCTGCGTCAATGTAGAAGATATAGTCCCCCTTTGCTACTTCTGTATGATACTTTCCCAAATTACAGAAGTTATCGAATTCTCTTTCATATACATTTATATCATCCTTAAAATAACCCAGTACCATATCTACTTTGTCCGTTTTGTTATCTTTATCGACAACTACATCAATTTCATCACCTCCCTCCCAATCTATAGATTTTTTGAGAAATGACAAAAGAGAGAATAATTCTCTTGATTCGTTACAAACTTGGATTGAATATGTGATCTTCATATCTTTATT
>CEWA01013479.1_pt1 | contig 12173 bp, 12 predicted proteins | sample 530361 | NCBI WGS metagenome assembly CEWA01 (sample SAMEA2620000, study PRJEB7988) | marine metagenome | biome: marine biome (ENVO:00000447); feature: surface water layer (ENVO:00002042); material: "saline water (ENVO:00002010), including plankton (ENVO:xxxxxxxx)" | depth 5 m
ATTATTCCAAAAGATGGTGTATACTATATTAGAACAACAATTGATAATAAATTATACAATGGTATGATGAATATAGGTCACCGGCCAACTATCGGTAATAAGGCAAAGTCTATAGAAGTAAACCTATTTAACTTTGATAGGGATATCTATGATAAAGTAATTAGTGTTGATGTTGTTGTAAAAATAAGAGACGAAAAAAAGTTTTCTTCAATTAATGCTTTAAAAGCTCAATTAGCAAAAGATGAAGAACATTGCCTAAAATTAATAAACAAATAAGTTTTATCTTTGATTTCAAAATAACCTATGCTTTCAATTGATTCAATTTCTAACAATAAAGAGGAGACACTCATAGGTTTAAAAAAACGAGGTTTTAAGGATCTAAAAATAATTGATAAGATTATTGATCTCAATCTCTCTCGAAAAAAAATTCAACAAGAATTAGATCAAATTTTATTTGAGTCAAATAATATTTCAAAGAAAATTTCAGAAATATTTAAGTCTGGAAATAATGATGATAGTGTCTCTACTTTGAAAGAGAAATCAGGTGATTTAAAATTAAAGTCTAAGAATTTATCTGACCAACTTGAAAAAACAAAATCAGATATTTTTGAATTATTAACTACTATTCCAAATATTCCAGATAATGAAGTCCCTGAAGGTTTATCTATTGATGATAATATTGAAGTTTACAGAAGCAGTGAAAAAATAGAATCGGATAAGAATCTAAAGACTCATTGGGATCTTGCAAAAGAGTATGATATAATTGATTTTGAACTTGGAAGTAAGATTACTGGATCAGGCTTTCCTGTATACAAAGGGAAAGGGGCTAAACTTCAAAGAGGACTTATTAACTATTTTCTAGATAAAAACACATCTGCAGGATACACTGAGTTCCAAGTTCCTCATCTAGTAAACTCTGATTCAGCTTTTGCTACTGGACAGTTACCAGATAAAGATGGCCAAATGTATCACGTAAATGAAGATAACTTTTATTTAATTCCTACTGCCGAAGTACCTCTTACAAATATTTACAGAGATAAAATTTTATCTTCAGATGAAATCCCAGTTCTACTTACAGGATATACACCATGCTTTAGAAGAGAAGCTGGTAGTTATGGAGCAGAAGTCAGAGGCCTAAACAGACTTCATCAGTTTGATAAAGTTGAAATAGTAAGACTTGAACATCCTGACAATTCTAGTAAAGCTCTACTTGATATGAAAGAGCATGTAAAAGAAATTCTAGGTGAACTTGAGATAGATTTTAGAATTCTTAATTTATGTGCAGGAGATCTTGGATTTACATCATCTATAACATATGATTTTGAGATATTTTCAAAGGGACAAAAAAAATGGTTAGAAATAAGCTCCGTCTCCAATTTTAAGTCATATCAATCAAACCGTTTAAACCTTAAGTTTAAAAATAAAGAAGGTAAAAACGAATTATTACATACTCTAAACGGAAGCTCCTTAGCTCTACCAAGAGTTATGGCTGGACTTATTGAGAATAACCAAACTAATGAAGGGATTCAAGTTCCAAAAGTATTAGTCCCTTATACTGGGTTTGATTTAATCAATTAAATTATGCATAGAGATGTTAATCCAAAAAAATTCCTGGGTCAACACTTTCTAATTGATGATAATATTTCAAAAAAAATAGTTGAGGCTATTAATTTCAAAAAATTTAAAAAGGTTATTGAAGTTGGGCCTGGAAAAGGAGCTCTTACAAAACATTTACTTCATGTTAAAGATATACTTAGTTTAATTGAGGTAGATAAAGAATCCGTTGAATTCCTTAATATTGAGTTTCAAAAAGAGAAGCTTAATATAATTGAAGCAGATTTCTTAAAATTTGATATTGGGTCAACTTATCCATCAGAAAAAGACATATTAATTATTGGAAACTTTCCATATAATATCTCATCTCAAATATTATTTAAATCAATTGAAAATTATAAATCTGTTGGTGGGATTATTGGTATGTTTCAAAAAGAGGTTGCGGAGAGGATAATCAGTAAAAACAATTGTAAACAATATGGAATATTATCAGTAAAAACACAGCTATTTTATGATGCTAAAATTTTATTTAATGTATCGCCAAATGTTTTCTTCCCAAAACCTAATGTAGACTCAGCAGTAATTTCATTAACTAGAAAAGAGAATTTGACTATTGATTGTGATTTAGATCTATTAGATAAAGTAATTAAATTGAGCTTTCAGCAAAGAAGAAAAAAAATAAAAAATTCTCTAAAAAGACTTGATATACAGGAAAATATATTAGAAGATAGTATATTTGAATTAAGACCCGAGCAGCTTACTATTGAAGAATTTGTCAAATTAACTAAAAAAATAAGTGATGAGACAATTTAAAATCAATGATGAATTAATTAATAAGGTTAAAAGACTTATTAGTAATGATGATAAGGATAGACTTATCATGAGTCTTGAGGAACTTCACTATGCCGATCTAGCTGAGATTTTTGAATCACTGGAAATTAATGAAGTAATATTTCTTGTTAAAATATTTGACAAAGAAAAAATTGCTGATGCATTAGCTGAAATTGATGAAGATTTAAGAGAGATAATTTTAGAGAATCTTTCTGAGAAAGAAATTGCAGAAAAAATTGAAGAATTAGACACAGATGATGCAACTGATGTTATATCAGAGTTGCCAGAAGAAAGACAAGAAAGAGTATTCTCACAAATTAAAGATTCTGAATTAACAGATGATATTAAGGAGCTATTAAAGTATGAAGAAGATACTGCAGGGGGTTTAATGGCAAAAGAACTTGTCAAGGTAAATGAGAATTTAAGTATTTCAAATTGTCTGAACGAAATAAGAAAACAAGCCAAAAATGTTACCAGAGTTCATTCCATATATGTAGTAGATTCAAAAAATAAACTAAAAGGTAGGCTTTCTCTAAAAGATGTAGTCACGGCTAAGTCAAGATCTAAGGTTAAAGATATATTTATACCTAAAGTGGATTATGTTACTGCTGACCTGGATGGAGAAGAAGTTGCTAAGATAATGTCTAAATATGATCTTGAGGCTATTCCTGTTACTAACAAAAGAAAAACTTTACTAGGACGTATTACAATTGATGATATCGTTGATTTAATAAAAGACGAGGCAGACAAAGATTATCAATTGGCTGCTGGTATTTCATCAGAGGTAGAGGTTAATGATTCTATTTTTCAATTGACAAAAGCTAGACTTCCATGGTTATTCTTAGGATTATTGGGTGGTCTTGGAAGTGTATTTATTTTGAAAGATTTTGAACAGATCATGAGTCAACCTGATCTCAGGAGTCTATTCTTTTACACACCACTCATTGCAGCTATGGCTGGAAATGTTGGTGTCCAATCTTCTGCAATTATTGTTCAAGGTTTAGCTAATGACCTAGTTAAGGGCTCTCTTCTATCAAGACTTGTCAAAGAAGTAGGGTTAAGTCTAATTAATGGTTTAGCATTAGCAATAATTCTAGTTATTTTTGGTCAGATTGTAAACCAAGATCTTTTGATGAGTCTTACAATTGCTGGTTCTATGATGGGGGTAATAATAATAGCTGCATTAGTTGGGACTTTTGTCCCTATAATACTTGATAAACAAGGAATTGATCCTGCTATTGCTACTGGCCCATTCATTACCACAGCAAATGATATATTTGGTATTTTCTTATTTTTCTACATAGCTAAACTTTCATTAGGTTTTTAATGAATATTCTTATTCTTTGTACTGGTAATTCATGTCGAAGTCAAATTGCTCATGGTTTTTTAGATCAACTTACAGATAATTCAATATCAGTATTTAGTGCAGGTGTTGAAAAACATGGATTAAATAAAAATGCTGTCAGATGTATGGCTGAAATTGGAATAGATATATCAAATTATAACTCTAATCTTGTTGATGAATATATTAATAAACAATTTGATTTTATAATTACTGTTTGTGATAATGCAAAAGAAACTTGCCCCATTTTCATAGATAATACTGCTAAAAAAATTCATAAAAATTTTAAAGATCCTTCCAAGTTAAATAATGGTCTTTATGGAGCTGAATTTATTGAAGTACGAGATCAAATAAAAAGTTTTATTATTGATTTTATAAAAGTTAAGTTATGTTGAAAGGTATTTCTCAATTATTTTTTTGTCCATTCTAACAATTTTCCATTGTTCTAAACCATCAACTATTGCACCACTTTTCTTATAAAAATCAATAGCTGTTTTATTCCAATCTAAAACTGACCATTCAACTCTGTTTACCCCCCTATCCTTAGCCACTATCAAAAACTCTCTATAAAGTAATGTTCCGATGCCTTTACCTCTCATTTTCTCAGTTACAACTAAATCCTCTAAATGAAGTGTGTCTCCAACCCATGTTGAGTACCTAGGAGTAAAGAATGCTAAACCTACAATCTCAGAATTAAATTCTGCTAAAAGACATTCATATCTCGGATTAGAACCAAAACCATCTCTAATTAATTCTTCTTCTGTAACTTTAACAGCATCAGGTTCTTTTTCATAAACTGCTAGCTCAACTAGTAACCTGATTATATCTTTAACATCTGAGGAATTTGCTTTTCTAATTTTGGGAATTTCCATAAGTCAATTTAGAAAATTAATTACTTTATCAAGGAAAAAAGAAGGATTATCTGCATGGACCCAGTGACCTGCTTGAGGCACTTTAATAATCTCAACATTAGAAAAAAGTGATTTAATTAAAGGCAAATCAGATTTTTCTACATAGGAAGAAGAGTCACCATATAAAAACATCATTGGTTTTTGATAATTTAAATTATCTTGAAGCTCAAGAGATAACTTATCTTTAAATTCATATAAAACATCAATATTGATTTTCAGTCCCAGGTTCTCTTTATCTACCCAATATAAATTTTTTAACAAAAATTGTCTAACTCTTTCATCTTCAATATAATTAGACATATGATCATCTACTTCTTTTCTAGATTTTTTAATCTTAAAATCTATTGATTTTAGGCTATCCATTATATTCTGATGATGTGGTTTGTATTTTTTTGGTATAATATCTACGATTATTATTTTTTCTAATTTATCAGGAAGTTTTTGAGCAAAAAGCATACTTACATTTCCCCCCATTGAGTGGCCGAGTAAGCTAAATTTTTTGATTTTATGGAAAAGAGCATAGTTTTGAATATCATCAACCATAATCTCAAATGAGAATTTATTATCCCAAAAACTTCTTCCATGATTTCTTAAGTCAATCAAATGAACAGTATAATTATTCTCTGAAATTTTTTTTGCATGAGATTTCCAGTTATCTCCCATACCTAAAAATCCATGAATTATAAATAGATGTCTGTCTGAGTCTCCAATTAGATTTGAATGAAGAATTTTCATTTAAGTATTTGCAAGTAGGATTTGATTGTTGATTCTAAACCATTGTAAAGAGACTCAGTAACTAGAGCATGACCAATGGACACTTCTTTTATGTTACTAACAGATTGACAGAAGAACTTTAGATTATTTTGATTAAGATCATGGCCAGCATTGATTTCTATATCAATATCCTTGGCTACCTCAGAGCATTTCACATATTGCTCTATTGCTCTGTATTTATCATTTGGAAATTCTTTTGCATATGGGCCTGTAAATAATTCTATCCTATCTGCATTTATTTTTTTTGCACCTTCAAGCATCTTAATATCTGGATCAATAAAAATTGAAACTCTAATTGAATTTGATTTAAAGTCATCTACTATATCCTTTAAAAATGAGTAATTAGTTACAGTATCCCATCCTGAATTTGAAGTAATTGCATCTTCTGAGTCCGGAACTAAAGTTACTTGTGCTGGTTTAACTTCATTTACTAGATCAACAAATTTTTTAATTGGATTTCCCTCAATATTTAACTCACAGGATATATTTTTTTTTAAATCTGTTGCATCCTTATATCTAATATGCCTTTCATCTGGTCTTGGGTGAATCGTAATACCTTGAGCACCAAATTTTACAATATCCAAAGCAGTATTCAATAAATTAGGATAGTTTTCACCTCGAGCATTTCTCAAAGTTGCAATTTTATTAATATTTACACTCAATATAGTCATGTCTTACTTAAAAACTTAAATGCAAATATAGTACTTAATAAAGTTTTAAAAATTGTATTTTTGCGATATGAAAATTGCATTATACATTGCATTTCAAAACAAATCTTCAATTGATTGTTGTAAAGAAATAATTGATCTTATTTCTGACAATAATCAACTCATTATAGATTCTAAAGTCAAAAATGATTTAGATGAAAGTAAAAGAGATAATTTTATTTTTTTTGATTCTGATGAACTTATAGATATTGATATTGACTTTGTTTTTGCTATTGGTGGTGATGGAACAATCTTAAGATCTATAACTTATGTTAAAGATTCGAATATTCCAATTTTGGGAGTTAACACTGGCAGACTAGGATTCTTAACTAGTATTCAGAAGGAAAGTATAAGTGATGCTATATCTCATATCAAGAATAAGGAGTACACTGTCATTGATAGAACTATTCTAAAAGTTAATTTGGACTCTTCAAATAATACTTTTGCTAATTATCCTTATGCTCTTAATGAGATAACTATTCAAAGGAAGGACACTACTTCTCTTTTAAATATTTCATGTGAAATAAATGATAATTATCTAACAAATTATTGGTCTGATGGCTTAATAGTTTCAACACCAACTGGATCTACAGGATATTCTCTAAGTAATGGGGGCTCAATAGTATCACCAGAATCAAATGTAATATTATTAAACCCTATAGCACCTCATAATATTAATATGAGGTCATTGGTGATTCCCGATAATTCAAATATAAAAATAGATATTGAAGGAGATAATGAAATAAACCTTTCGGTTGATTCAAGAATGTACTCTATAAGTTCTTCAAATCAAATTGAAATTTCAAAAGCAGATTTTACTATCAAAACAATAAAGTTTGATGATGATAATTTCTATAAAAGGCTTAGAGAAAAACTTTTTTGGGGTCAAGATATGAGAAATAAAAATATTAATAATTAACAATGATACCTAAACACACAGCTATAATAATGGACGGTAATGGTAGATGGGCTGAGCAGAAAGGTATGCCTAGAATATTTGGACACCAGAATGGAGTTACAGCAGTAAGAAAGATTGTTGAGGCAGCTAGTAAGTTTGATATTAAATATCTAACATTATTTACGTTTTCTGTAGAGAATTGGGATAGGCCGAGAAGTGAAGTTGATACTTTAATGGGACTTCTAGTTCAAACTCTTAAAGATGAATTCGAAGATATGTTCAAAAACAATATAAAACTTAATGCGATTGGAGATTTGGATACACTTCCAAATGAAGTAAGAGAAGAATTATATACTATAATAGAAAGTACAAAGGATAACACAGGTATGACATTGACACTAGCTCTAAGTTATGGTGGAAAACAAGAAATTTTCAAAGCAGTCAAAGAGATTTCTGAGAAAGTTAAAAATGATATAATTTGTCTTGATAATTTTGATGATTCCGTAATTAATGATCATCTTTACACCAATAATTTGCCTGATGTGGACCTTCTTATTAGGACAAGCGGAGAAAAAAGAATTAGTAATTTTTTACTTTGGCAGATAGCATACGCCGAATTATATTTTACTGATGTTTATTGGCCTGACTTTTCGGAAGATGATTTGGAAAAAGCTATTGTCGAATATCAAAATAGAGAAAGAAGATTTGGAAAAACAAGCAAACAACTTTAAGTCTAATCTAGTTAAGGCGTTTGGTATTTTTGTTTTAGGAACTAGTTTTCTATTATCGCAGGATACATATAGAAAAGGTGGTACTTATACAATAGACACAATAACCGTTGTAGGACTTAAAAATTTCAGCGATAGAACAGTTGTTACTTATAGTGGTCTTAGACAAGGTCAGACATTACAAGTCCCTGGTGAAGAAGTCAGTGCTATACTAAAAAAACTATGGAATCTAGAGTTATTTAGTGATGTAAACCTGTATGTGACAGATGTAAATGATGGAAAGATAAAACTTGAGATAAATGTTGATGAGCTTCCTACTTTACTTAATTATCAAATAAACGGAGTAAAAAAGAGTAAAGCAGAAACTTTTGAGAAAGAAACTGAATTATCTGAAGGTAAGAGGCTATCCGAAAGCTTTCTTACTAATACAAAGAATTATATAGAAAATGATTTAAAAAAGGATGGATATTTAAATTCTAGAGTTAATATTGTTTCCACCCCTGATTCGATTGGATCTAATAAGCTTAATCTTAATATAAATGTTGACAAAGGTGAGAGGATTAAAATCAAGAATATAACATTTACTGGAAATGAAATATTTGGTGATTTTAAGTTAAAGTCAAAACTTAAGAAAACAAAGAAAAAATTTCCGCTAAGATTCTGGAAAAAGTCTAAACTAATTGAATCTGATTACGAGACTGATAAAGAAAATTTAATTTCTTTTTATAAGGAAAAAGGATATCGAGATGCAAGAGTAGAGTTTGACACAATAATTGTTAATGATGAAAAGACAATAGATGTTGAATTAAATATTGATGAGGGTAACAAATATTATTTTGGTGATATAAATTATATTGGAAACAGCTCCTATACAGACTTTCAGCTAGATCAAATATTAGGAATAAAAAATGGTGACTCCTATAACGGAGTTCTTTTAAAAGAAAGGATTGCAGATGACAATCCTGATGCAAATGATCTCTCGAATCTATATCAAAATAATGGATATCTTTTCTCCTCTGTTAATGCTGTTGAGGTAAGTGCTGAAAATGACACTATTGATTTCGAAATTAGAATTAATGAGGGTAAACTTGCTAGCTTCAATAATATATCTGTGGTAGGAAACACAAAGACCAATGATAATGTAATTTATAGGGAGTTAAGAATTAAACCAGGTGAACTTTACAGTAAAGATAAAGTTGTTAGAACGATTCGTGAAGTTGGTCAACTTGGATTTTTTGATGCCGAACAAATTAGTCCTGACTTTAAAAATGTTGATCCAAATCAAGGCACAGTAGATATTGAGCTTGGACTGATAGAAGCAGGAGCTAGTCAGATAGAATTGCAGGGTGGTTATGGTGGAGGAGGTTTCATTGGAACTGTTGGACTTGCATTTAATAACTTTTCTACAAAGAATATAAAAAACAGAAAGGCATGGAGACCTCTTCCAATGGGTGATGGACAAACATTGGCAATTAGATTACAAACTAGTACATTCTACAGTACAAAAAGTTTTAGTTTTGTTGAACCATGGTTTGGTGGAAGACAGCCTGTACAATTTTCTCTGTCTTTATCATCTACAAAACAATACAGATACGATTACTTTACAAGAAGAGCTGACAAAAGCCAATCTTTTGAAATTGCTGGTTTTAACGTAGGATTAGCAAAGAGGCTTAGAGTACCTGATGATTATTTTGTGTTGTCTCAGTCGATTTCCTACCAATATTATAACTTAGAGAATTACTTCACAGGACTATTTACTTTTGGAAATGGAGAATCACATAATATAGCCTACAATATTGCATTATCTAGAAATAATACTTTTACAAATCCTATTTTCCCAGTTGGAGGTTCAAGCTTTACATTAAGCGCAAGGTTATCTCCTCCGTATTCATTAATTAGAGGTGATGACTATGCTGATCTTGCTGAAAGACCAGAATATCAGGATAATAGTGGAAATCCTATTCAATCTGAAATTGATCAAGCAAGATATAGATGGTTAGAGTTTTATAAAGTAAAATTTGATGGTAGTTGGTATACAAGACTATTTGGAAAATTCGTTCTAAAGGCTCAAACAGATTTTGGATTTCTAGGAACTTATAATAATAACCTAGGTAATATACCTTTTGAAAGATTTTATCTTGGTGGAGATGGAATGCAGCAATATGCAATGGATGGTAGAGAAACAATAGCTTTAAGAGGTTATGAGAATGGATCACTCTCAAGTAGGGACGGATCTGTAATATATAATAAGTTTTCACTTGAATTACGATATCCAATTAGTCTTAAACCTAGTGCTTCAGTATTTGCTTTAAGTTTTCTTGAAGCTGGAAATGGATTTGATGACTTTAAAGACTATAGTCCATTCGATATAAAAAGATCTGCTGGAATTGGAGTTAGAGTATTTATGCCTGCGTTTGGACTGCTTGGTATTGATTTCGGTTATGGTTTTGATTCAACAGATTTTTCAAACACAGGACAAGCATCTGGATGGCAGACCCACTTTGTAATAGGTCAACAATTTTAATCGTTTTTTAAAGAAAAATTACGATATTGCAATCGAAAAATATTTTTAGATTATGAAATCGATATTTAAATTATTAATCGCTGCTTTTTTAACAGTAGCTCCTTTAACTGCAACTGCTCAGTCAAATGTTGCACATATTAATGTTCAACAGCTTATTAGTGAAATGCCAGAGGTAATAGCTGCTCAAAATGAGTTAGCAAAACTTGAAAAGGATTATACTACTCAAATTGACAATGCATTTAAAGAGTTCCAGACAAAAGCTCAAAGTTATTCTTCAGATGCTGCAAATCAGACTGATGTTACTAATCAAGCAAGACAAAAAGAGCTTGAAAGTATGCAGACTAATTTGCAAGAATTTAGAGATTCAGCTGCTCAAGAACTTCAAAAGAAACAAATGGATCTAATGACACCACTTCTTGAGAAAGCTAGAAACGCTATCACAAAAGTTGGAGAGGAACAAGGCTTTAATTACGTTATAGATTCTAGTCCAAATGGAGGTATTATACTTGCAAACGGTAAAGATCTTTTAGCTGACGTAAAAAAGGAACTTGGATTCTAAAGTAGTTTCCTAGCTAACATATGGTTTTTTAACATACATTGGTTCAATGTATGCTATATCTTCAAATTTTTTCTCTTCAAATGATTTAAAAGAGAGACTGATCATATCAGTAGAACTAATAGTTCTTGATAAGACCTCTGTTTTTTCTTTTACAACTTGACATATAAAATCTTTAGATTCATCTGAATTAACGACTATGATTGATTCCTCATCTAAAATACTAGATATATAATCGCTGTCAATAAGCTGAATTTTAGGCTGAATTATTTCTTTTAAATCACTGCTATATTTAGAGACATAATAATGCTCTCCTTTATCTTTAATTAAAGAAATTATATTTTTATTTTCCTTGATTACTGAGTTAGCAATAATCTTAAGAGAGGATATACCTATTAGTTCAATATTATGCGGATAACATAGTCCCTTGGCAACTGAAAAACCAATTCTAAGGCCAGTAAATGATCCTGGGCCTATACCAATTGAAACGGCAGATAAATCCTTAACACGTAAGTTATTTTCATTTAAAATATCTTGAATAGATGAAGTTAAAAGCTCACTGTGTCTATATCTGTCATCCTCTGAATCAAAACTTTGAATTAATTTACCCTTTGATGATAAACATACTGAACAGTTTTTACTGGATGTCTCTAAATTTAAAATAAATGACATCTTAGCTAAGTTTAATTAGACTGAGGGATTGATAAAGGTAATCCAAAGTAGAACTCAAGAACTTTTAATTTAAATATATAGTCAAACTTAGCTCTGATATTTTCAGATTGGGCAGACTCATATCTTTGCTTTGATTGAATAAAATCAAAAGAATTTACAGCTCCAAGTAAAAATCTATCAGAAGTATCTTCGTATGCATTTTTAAGTGAAGCTAATGTTTTATTTGAAGCTTCATAGAGTTTAATAGCACCTGTAAGATCGTTATAAGCTTGATTTATAGAGTTCTCAAGATTAAGTTTCTCCTGCTCATATTGATTTTTAAGTCTATCAAGGTTAACTTTACTTCTTTCAACATTATTTCTTATCTGTTTACCTTGAAATATTGGAATGTTTAATGCCAAGCCATATCCTTGTCCCTTATTTAGATCAAACTGATCATCAAAACTAGGTAGATTATCTTGATATGAAATTCTGGTATTCCACTGATAAAATGAGGTAACTGATGGCTGTAATTGTGATTTTGAAATCTGTATATCTTTCTCAGCAATAGAAATGTTAGTTTCAGCTAGCTTAATGTCATTTCTAAAAGTCATTGACTTATTAAGAATTTCTTTTGGAGTCTTAGTTAAAATATCAGAGAATGGTATACTAAAATCCTCATTGGCAATTTCAAAAC
>CEWA01013546.1_pt1 | contig 12162 bp, 15 predicted proteins | sample 530361 | NCBI WGS metagenome assembly CEWA01 (sample SAMEA2620000, study PRJEB7988) | marine metagenome | biome: marine biome (ENVO:00000447); feature: surface water layer (ENVO:00002042); material: "saline water (ENVO:00002010), including plankton (ENVO:xxxxxxxx)" | depth 5 m
TCGGGTGGGTTTGATGGTAATTTTTCCTCAGCATTTTCTGATATATTTAATGACTTTTTCGGTGACTTTTCATCAACATCAAGATCCCAAGAAACCTCGAATCGAGGTTCTGATTTAAGATATAACATGGAAATAACACTTGAAGATGCATACCGTGGGAAATCTGATACTATCAATGTCCCCATGAATTCTGTTTGTACAAAATGTAATGGTAATGGCAGTGAAAGAGGAGAGGCGCCGATTATTTGTCCTAATTGTCAGGGATCAGGCAAAACACGAGCAAGCCAAGGGTTTTTTACAATAGAGAGAACCTGTACATCTTGCCAAGGTAGGGGGCAGATTATCGTAAATCCATGTAAATCATGTAGTGGCGAAGGAAGAGTAAAAAAACCTAAGAAATTAAACGTCAATATTCCAGCGGGTGTTGAAGATGGCAATAGGATCAGACTTAGTGGCCAAGGAGAGGCTGGAATTAGGGGTGGCAGAACTGGAGATTTATATATATTTGTCTCAATCAAGCCCCACAAGCTCTTTCAAAGGGATGGGTCAGATCTATACCTAAATATTCCTGTATCAATGGTAAAAGCTACCCTGGGTGGTCTGATAGATATTCCTACAATCGATGGTGGAAAACTTAGTGTTAGTATACCCGAAGGCTCCCAGAATAATAAACATTTAAGATTAAGGGGTAAGGGGATGCCGGTTATTAGAAGAAGTAATTTTGGTGACCTTCACTTGCAAATTACCGTGGAAACACCAATTAACCTTACAAAAAAACAAAAAGAATTACTTGCTGAATTCGAAAAAATATCGAATGAAAAAACAAACCCCCTCAGCAGCAGTTTTTTTAAAAAATTTAAAGATTTTTTTTAGAGATTTTTTGCATTAAAAGATATTTCATCGTAAGATGATCACATAATTATAATTAAATTAATATGGTTCTATCATGAAAGTGATTATTGCAGGCGCAGCAGGACGAATGGGTCGTGAATTATTGAAATATGCCTATCAAGATGCTGATATTGATATTATTGGAGCATCAGAAGCATCCGGTTCAGATTGGATTGGTAAGGATATTGGTGAAGTAATTGGCGAAGCTAATATGAATATCAAAATTGCTTCTGACATTTTAGAACTTATTAAATCTGCTGACGTTATTATTGACTTTACCAATCCTAAAACTACACTTGCTAATGCTGTGCTAGCTGCACAAGCCAGAATCTCTCATATAATTGGTACAACCGGTTTTCAAAATGAAGAAATTGAGAGCTTAAAGAAAGCAGGCAATCACGCTGTTCTTGTTCAATCGGGCAATATGAGCCTCGGCATAAATATACTATCTCAAATGACTGAAAAGATTGCTAGAGCATTATCAGATTTTGATATTGAAATTACTGAAATACATCATAATCAAAAACTAGACGCACCTTCCGGAACAGCATTATTACTTGGAGAGTCAGCGGCAAAAGGAAGATCATTAAATTTAGAAGATAATGCTGTTTATGAAAGACATGGGAATACAGGTCGCAGAGAAAAAAATACCATCGGCTTTTCATCAATCAGGGGTGGAAGTATTGTTGGTGAACACTCTGTTATATTTGCCGGTGACAGTGAGGTCATAACCTTATCTCATTCAGCGTTAAGTCGGAAAATATTTGTAAAAGGGGCAATGTTAGCTGCAAGATGGTCGCTGGGCAAGGATCCTGGCTATTACAGTATGGATGATGTTCTAAATATAGAAAAATAGGAAATTACATGTCAAAATTGATTATATTAAGACACGGGGAAAGCGAGTGGAACAAACTAAACCTATTTACTGGATGGGAAGATGTGAATCTTACTGATCAGGGTAAAATAGAAGCAAAATTGGCTGCATTTGCGATCCAGAATTTAAAGGTTGATGTGAATCACGCCTATACGAGCGCACTGAAGAGAGCCAGCAAAACACTAGAAATTGTTCTGAATGTATTAAAAAAAGATATCCCAATAATATCAGACCAAGCGCTAAATGAGAGAAACTATGGTAGCTTAACTGGCATGAACAAAGATGAAGCTCGAAATAAATGGGGTGATGAGCAAGTTAAGCTATGGAGACGTTCCTATGATATTGCCCCAGAAAATGGGGAAAGTCTGAAAGATACATGCAACCGCACTATCCCGTACTTCAAAAAAAATATACTTCCCAAATTACATGATGGTGGAAATGTCATTATTACCGCTCATGGTAACTCACTCAGATCCATAATAATGCATGTGGAGGATTTAAGTGAGGAAGCAATTGTGAATGTCGAGGTAACAACTGGGATACCAATTGTTTATGAATATGAAAATAAGAAAATAATCAAAAAAACTGAGTTATTTGTAAAAAGATATTAGAAACCAAATCATACTATGAATGTACTTTTTATTGGTAATGCAATTATCGATGTAATCTCTCATCTGGATGAGATAGATCAAGTTGACCCTAACTTTATTGGTAAAATGCAAATTGTCTCTCAAAAAGAGATCAATGATAAAATTAAGGCTTTATCAAATAAAAAAATAGTTCCGGGTGGGAGTGCAAATAACAGTGCATGTGGCCTAGCAATGCTCGAAGAAGAAGTATGTTTCATTGGAAAAATCGGCAATGATCACTATGGGAAAGTCTATCTTGATCAGAATAAAGAGCAAAATGTAGAAACAGGCCTTATGGTAGTCGATAATAAATCTACAACAGGACTTTCACTAGTTTATGTAACACCAGGCGGGGAAAGAACTATGAATACTTTTCCCGGCGCCTCTGCAGAGCTTGATGCATCAGACATACAAAAAGCTTCTTTTAGTGCGATTTCTGGTATTTTTATAGAAGGGTACATTCTATACTCGCGCCATGGACTCGAAGTTATATCCAAGTCAATCAATAGTGTCATAACGAATAAAGGCTTTACAGCAATTTCTCTATCAGATGTAGATTGTGTTGATAGATATAGAGTTGATTTTTTAAACCTAATTAAGTCCAATGAAATTAATCTTATTTTTGGCAATAAAATGGAGATGATGAGTCTCTTGAAGGTTAAGTCAGAAATAGATCTTATAAAAAGAATGAAAGAGCTTTCAGGTTTTGTAGAAAGATTAATCATGACATCGGGTAAAAATGGCTCATTATCCATCGAAAAGGGTGAACTTATTGATGCCTCAACAAACGATGTGGAAAATTGCATAGATACAACAGGGGCTGGGGATTTATTTGTCGCGGGGTACCTGAAAGCATACCTAAATAAATCTAGTCCAATTGACTGTTTGAAAGCTGGTAACTTTGTTGCCTCAAAAATTTTAAAAAGGGATGGCGGTAAATTAGATTTTTCTGATTACAGAGAAATAAAAAACAATATCCAGAGATACATCTCATAGCTTTCTCAATGAGATTTGATTAACGGAATGATTTTCTGACTTTCTAAGTATTAAGTTAGCTCTTTGCCTAGTAGGTAAAATATTTTCTATCAAATTTACGTGATTTATTTTTTCCCAAAGCGATGTTGCAACATTTACTGCGTCTTCCTCTGATAAATATGAGTATTTATTAAAATATGATTTTTCCTCTTTAAAGGCAGTCGCCTTCAGTTTTAAAAATCTCTGAATGTACCAATTTTTTATATTCTTTTCATCGGCATCAACAAATATTGAAAAATCAAAAAAATCGGATACGTACGGAATGGCGTTACCATCTCTTGGGAGTGGGGCCGGTTGAAGCACATTTAAGCCCTCGATAATTAGTATATCGGGTTTATTTACGTTAATAAATTCACCGGGAACATTATCATAGAGCAAATGCGAATAAACAGGCGCTTTAACATTTGATTTTCCGGATTTAACTGAATTTAAAAAATCAAGTAATAGTGTTAGGTTGTAGCTCTCAGGAAACCCCTTACGCTCCATCAAAGATCTCTTTTCAAGATTGTTATTACTCATCAAAAAACCATCTGTATTGACAAGTGATACCGTTATATTATCTGACCATTTAGATAATAAAGCTTGAAGAATTCTTGATGTTGTACTTTTTCCAACTGCAACAGAGCCTCCAATACCAATGATAAATGGTACTTTAAAATTTTTTTTTCCTAAAAATAAATTAGTTGCTTCAAATAATTTTTCCGTGCCAGATATATATAAATTTAAGAGACGAGAAATTGGTAAATAGACATCTCTTACCTCATCTATTGACATAGGTTCATTTAAGCCCCTGAGCTCTATTATTTCATTTTCAGTTAGATTTAAAGTGGCGCCAAAACCCAAATTAGCCCATTCTTCTCTTGAAAAAATTATATAAGGTGAATTTTGATTTTTTGATTGATGCATGTGATAAAATTACTATTTTCTAGATTTTTTTTCTTCATGACCTGATACACCCCTTCTTCGCATAAGTTCCCCACAAACATCGTCAATACTTAGATTACCTTGCTCGAGCAATACCATTAAATGATAAATTAGATCTGCAGCCTCTTTTTTAAGGTTTTCTTTGTCCTTTGACAGCGCTGCAATTATTACTTCAGATGCTTCTTCACCGATTTTTTTAGATAAATACTCAATGTCACCGATTAATTTTGCAGTATATGAAAATTCTGCATCCTTAAAAGCATTATTCTTTATTGTTTCCGTAAGCTTTTCTAAATAATCTATATTTTTCATCGAGTTTTCAGACATAAATCCCCCTATCTGACGTTGATGCCTCGTTCCTTCATATATTGCTTGGCTTCATTAATTGTGTATTCCCCAAAATGAAAAATGGAGGCTGCTAAAACGGCGTCGGCATGCCCCAACTTTATACCATCAACTAGGTGTTGAAGGTTGCCAACCCCGCCGCTTGCAATAACTGGAACATTCACAATATCTGTAATTTTTTTAATGAGTATATTGTCAAATCCAGATCTTGTTCCATCTTTATCCATTGATGTGATTAAGAGCTCACCCGCACCCAATGATACAATTCTTTCGACATAATGCAACACATCAATCTCAGTATTAAGTCTGCCTCCATGAGTATAAACTTCCCACTTATTCTGTGCATCATTTTTTTTTGCGTCTACAGCAACCACGATACATTGAGAGCCATACTTGTCTGCAGCGTATCGTACAAAATTATTATCTTTGACTGCTGCTGAATTAATCGACACTTTATCGGCTCCAGATAGCAATAATGTTCGTATATGTTCTATTTTACTTACTCCACCACCAACAGTTAATGGCATAAAACATACCTCAGCAGTCTTTCTTACAATGTCATAGATCGTGTCTCTATTCTCATGGCTTGCGGTTATATCTAAAAAACACACCTCATCAGCGCCTTGCTCATCATAGATTTTAGCAACTTCAACCGGGTCTCCTGCGTCTCTTAGATTTATAAAATTCGTGCCTTTTACTACTCGCCCATTGTTGACATCCAAGCATGGTATTATCCTCGACTTTAACAATTATAAACCCTCACTATTGATAATTTTAAGCGCTTCTATCGGATCTATTTTTTTTTCGTATAGTGCTTTACCGATTATTGCGCCTTTAAAAATCGAATTCTCATTTGTCTTTAATTTTTTAATATCTTCAATAGAGTTTAAGCCCCCACTTAATATCACCGATATATTAGTTGCCATCGCTAACTTTTTGGACCCCCTAAAATTCAGTCCCTCGAGCATCCCATCCCTATTTATATCTGTATGTAGGATCGAGTCAATTTCAGTGTTCTCATACTCCTTAACTAAATCAAAAATATTAACCTCTGTTTGTTTCTTCCACCCCTCTATACATATAAATTCATCTTTGCTATCAAGCGCTAAAACAATTTTTTGGGGGTATTTATTTGCGACTTCCTTCACCAAACTAATATTACTAATGCTCATTGTGCCCAGAACTAATTTTTCGGCTCCAACTGATAACCAATAGTCAATCATCTCCGTTGTTCTGATCCCACCACCAAGCTGAACCTTTAATTTTGTTTTTTTTATTATTTCCTCAATTATAGGTTTGTTTTTACTTTTACCATTTACGGCGGCATCAAGATCAACAATATGGACCCAATCAAAGCCCATTTCTTGGAATTTTATTGCTTGTGAAAGTGGATTACTATTATAAATCTTTGAGTCCTGCATTTCTCCTAGTCGAAGCCGGACACATTCACCATTTTTAATATCAATAGCTGGAAATATAATCATTAGGGACTCCAATTTATAAAATTTTTAATAAATTTCAGACCTATTTTCTGACTTTTCTCAGGATGGAATTGACATCCAATGATGTTGTCTTTGCCAATTACAGCAGTAATTTCACTGCCATAGTCACAGATACCTAATAAATCTTCCATTTTTTTTACTTGAAAATGATAAGAATGAACAAAATATACTATTGTTTCTCCTTTATTCTCAAATCCATTAAAAATGCTGTGAGCTCTATTAAATTTAATAGTATTCCAGCCCATGTGAGGAATTTTAAGTCCTGCTGTAGTTGGTATTTTGTCAACTACCCCGGGAATCCATCCAAAACCTGGTGTCGTTCCGCCCTCAAACCCAATATCAGCAAGTAACTGCATCCCAACGCAAATCCCCAGAAAAGGCGCTCCCTCATCTAAAATTTTTTTTTCTAGGGTCGGAACCAGACCGTCTATATTAACGAGTCCAGCTTTGCAATCTTTAAATGCTCCAACTCCGGGAAGCACAATACGATCACAGAGCTTTATATCGGCAACATTGTGTATGCGCAGAATTTTTATCTCTTTTTTGAGATCTTTTGCGACGTTTTCAAAGGCTTTTGTTGCAGAATGGATATTTCCTGATCCATAATCAATAATGCCAATTATTTCCATACCTTTCACACAAAGCTATTAAAATATATTAAGAATTGCCTCTTCATCACCGCCACCAGTTCCGGATTTATTTTGAGTGTTATTATCGTTTAGCATTACTTCCTTTTCTTTGTTATTTCTGTATGTATTGTAGGCACTAATTTGACTCTCTGAAGTAACAATCATCTCTAACTTATAATCTCTTAAATTCAACAGCCATTCTCTTATAAGATTAGATTGAAACCCGAAAAAAAGATGAATGAATATGATACCAAATATCATTATTGTAGATCCAAAATAAATAGAGATAGCATATAATAGGAATATTGTTGCAATATAAAAAGGAACTAAAAAGAAATTTTTATTCAATAAAAACCACAATGGTGGACAAATTAACGCTGTGTATGAGATTTTATCCCGATATATCAGGATATGCTCGTTGTTATCGTCAAAACCCCTTTTTTTTGTATATATTTCAAATAAGGCCATAATGAAAAATAAATTATAGGATCCCTTTTGTAGTTGGAATTGACCCTGATGTAAGTGGATCAATTGCAATTGCTTCTCTAATGCATCTAGCAAGACCCTTGTAACAAGACTCTATGATGTGATGCGCGTTACTCCCATGCAAGTTCTCTATGTGTAATGTCATGTCGCTGTTATGTGCAAATGCATAGAACCACTCCTTAAAAAGCTCTGAGTCCATCTCCCCAATCTTTGGTGATTTTAGATTCACTGCCCACCTCAGATAAGGTCTGCCTGAAATATCTAATGAAATTTGAGTTAAGGCTTCATCCATTGGAATGATTATGTGCGAAAATCTTCTTATTCCTGCTTTGTCTCCCAGTGCCTGCTTTATTGCCGTTCCCATTACGATCCCAATATCTTCTGTGGTGTGATGCATATCAATATGCAAGTCTCCTTCAGCTTTTAGTTCAATATCAAGTAAGCCATGTCTTGCCACCTGCTCTAACATGTGATCAAGGAAACCAATTCCAGTATTAATCTTTGATTTGCCGGTGCCATCTAATAGCAATTTACAGGAAATACTTGTTTCTTTTGTTTTTCTCTCTACAAAAGCTTCCCTTTTCTTGTTATCACCCATTATCAATTTCCATTGGTTAAAATCTTGAATATATATATCACAATCGACATATATATTATAATAAACATATTATTAATATATGTTAAATATGACAAAAGTAGTCATGTGACTGGAATTATAGGGATTAAATGATCGAGCATAACGAAAAAAATATGGTTGGTACAACTATCATCATGGTACGAAAAGGTGACAGTGTTGTGATTGCAGGTGATGGCCAAGTTAGCTTGGGGCAAACAATTATCAAAAATAATGCAAAGAAGGTGAGAAGGCTTGGCCCTGGGCAAGAAGTTATTGCTGGCTTCGCTGGCTCAACAGCGGATGCCCTTACTTTATTTGACAGATTAGAAGCAAAACTTGAGCAATACCCAACCCAGCTTACAAGAGCTGCTGTTGAATTAGCTAAAGACTGGAGACTTGATAGATACCTACGTAGGCTGGAGGCGATGATGCTAGTAGCTGATAATGATTGTAGCTTCGTACTGACGGGTAATGGAGATGTACTTGAACCTGAAGACGGCGTAATTGCGATCGGATCAGGTGGGAATTATGCTTTAGCAGCAGCAAAAGCACTATTTAATACTGATATAAGTGCACAAGAAATTGCAGAAAAATCTATGAAAATAGCATCAGAAATTTGTGTCTACACAAACGATAATTTGATTATTGAAAGCATCAAGATAAAGGAGTGATATGTCAGACTTTTCGCCACGAGAAATTGTATCCGAACTAGATAGATTTATTATTGGTCAAAATAAAGCAAAGAGAGCGTGTGCAATAGCTCTGCGAAACCAATGGCGTCGCCAGCAATTAACCGGTCCATTAAAAGATGAGATATTACCTAAAAATATACTCATGATAGGGCCAACAGGCGTTGGTAAGACAGAAATTTCACGTAGGCTTGCAAAATTGGCTGATGCGCCATTTATAAAGGTTGAAGCCACAAAATTTACTGAAGTTGGTTATGTTGGGCGTGACGTTGAACAAATCATACGTGATTTAGTTGAAACGGCCATAGCAATGATAAAAGAGAAAAAACGAAAAGAAGTTGAAGCTAAAGCTCACCTATTATCAGAGGAAAGAGTTATCAACGCCCTTGTTGGCGAGAATGCATCAGAGTCAACTAAAGAGTCATTCAGAAAAAAATTAAGAGATGGCGAATTAGACGATAAAGAAATAGATCTAAAAATAAAAGACTCAGCATCAAACATGACATCGTTTGAATTACCGGGGATGCCAGGTGCTCAAATGGGTATGTTGAATATTGGTGACATGCTCGGAAAAGCAATGGGTGATAAGTATAAATCAAAAAAAATGCTTGTAAAAGATAGCTATGAAATTCTATTACAAGAAGAGTCTGATAATTTACTTGACCACGACACAATTATCCAAGAAGCACTAAAAAGTGTTCAGAATCATGGTATTGTTTTCATTGATGAGATTGATAAAATCTGCGCTCGTGAAAATCGGCAAGGAGCAGATGTAAGCCGTGAAGGAGTTCAAAGAGATTTGCTTCCCCTAATTGAAGGTACGTCAGTATCAACAAAACATGGCATTGTAAAAACAGACCATATATTGTTTATTACTTCGGGTGCATTTCACCTTGCAAAACCTTCCGATCTTCTTCCTGAACTACAAGGTAGACTGCCTATAAGAGTTGAACTTGGGGCTTTATCAAAAGAAGATTTTGTAAGTATATTATCAGATACAGAAGCAAGCCTGATTAAACAATATATCGCGCTTATGGATACAGAAGGTCTTAAATTAGAATTTTCAAAAGACGCAATAGAAAAAATTGCAGATATTGCAGTAAGTGTGAATTCAAATGTTGAGAATATTGGTGCCAGGAGACTTCATACGGTTCTTGAGAGAGTACTTGATGATATAAGCTTCACAGCACCTGATCTTGATGAAAAAAATATAAAAATTGATCAAGATTATGTCTCAAATCATATAGAAGATCTCGCAAATAATGCAGATCTTTCAAAGTTTATTTTATAATTAAGTTTTCAAAAGTATGTAATAGGCGCCCTCCCCACCATGCTTTAAATTAGCATACCTATAACCGTTTATGTCATTTCGAATTTGTGGTAACTTTAGCCAGTTTGGAAGATTCTGATTTAAAACACCACGTGTAAATGTAGTAGGATACCCATCATTTGTATTATCTTTTGATATACCCTTACCGGTAATGATTAGAACAATGTTTAAGTTATTCTTTTTTGCCATCCTCACAAAATTAATAGTAGCGTCTTTTGCTTCTTCTTGGTTCATCCCATGCAAATCCAAAGTTGAGTCGATTTTGATTTGACCCCTTGACATTTTTTGTTCTAATCTTCGATGGATCCCCGTGAACTCAGCTTTTTTATCAGAGTTATTTTTTGAAATTGTATTTGGTAAGTCTACATTTATGATTTTGTTTCGTTTGACCCTTTTTTTGACAGTATTTTGCTCACTGAGATCTCCTGATATTATTATGTTATCTTCAATAACGCTTTCTTTTTGATTTATAATTTTGGATCTACCAGATTTTTTGATCGGCTCAACCTTATCTAATATCTGGTTCCATAATTTCAAATCACTGCTTGATATTTTCTTATTATTTTTTTTCATATCCTATCAAATATAATTATATCACCCTGGGATTTCATATTTCCAGCATTTTCATCGTTTCCGAAAAAAATATCCCCTCTATGTAAACCCTTTATTGCCGACCCTTTGTCTTGCGCAAACATTAGTCTTTGGAATCGCTTAAACTTTTTTGAGTCCTTGATTGGAATTTTTGTATCAAGCCAGATAGGGGTGTTTGCATTGTATATTGACATGTCAACAGCAAGTGATCTGAAAGGTGTTAGCCTTATACCAAGTTGACCCAATGGATGAACATTTACCTCATCCTTCAAGTCTTCTTTAAAAAAAATGAATGATTTATTTATGTATTTTTTAGCTAAGTTATCTGGGCTTGAACTCATCCATTTTTTTATCGATCCCATTGATATTTGGGTTTTTTTTATATAGTTATTATCTGTTAAGTACCTCCCTATTGATGTGTATTCGTAATTATTCTTGCTGCTAAATACAAATCTTCGCTCTGTTCCATTTTCAAATTTTAGGGTACCAGAGCCTTGAATATGCATAAAATATAAGCCAACGGGATTTGATAGCCATGCTAAAATTGGAAGGTCCCAATATATTTTTTCTTCGAGTTCTCTTCTGGTTAAATTTACAAATTTGTCTGATTTATTTTTTGGAGATCCATACAAAGGGTATTGATATTCCCCTTTTTTATCAGATGACGCGTTTAAGGATGGTTCATAGTATCCTGTGTAAAGACTTGCCTCATTTTGTTTTCTTAAAACTCTATACGGCTGATAATTCTTTTCAAAATATTTCCGTGCCATATTATTATTTTGCATTTTTTGGTCCAATAAGTCGTGCTTCATGCAATTGTTTAGAAGCGTAAATGCATCCAAATGATTATCATGTACCCAACCTTTTATATCTTCAAAAGAAACTTTTTGAAGTTGCTTTGTATATATTTTACTAATCATTATTCGCTTTAGTTAATTAAGACGACTTATCGCTATTACTTTCCAATTCGGATCTTTTGATTTTAAATTTTTGCTAAACGTCCAAACTTCCTTAGTCTTTGCACTATTTCTTTTTGTAGATTTTTCATCATCCTTAAACTCACTAATGGTTGAGCTAGTTTCAGCGTTGATCCTGCAAGTTATACTCGCTATATTTTTCTCAATTTTTATGTCATCAATCTGCAATTCGCTAACTTTAATAATACTATATTCAAGTTTTTGTGCTGCTTCATTTCTTGCTTCAATGGAAGCCTTAAAATCCTCATAGAGTTCTTTTCCCAAAAGTGAGTTCAGAGTCTTGTGATCTTCTTCAGAGTGCCCAATTAGTATCATTTCGTATGCTTTAATTGCTCCTTCCTTAAAATATTCAAGGCTAAAACCATTCAATGACTTCTCAAGATATTTCAATTCACCAAGAAAACTGCTAATATTTTTTTCATCTTCATTAATTTCTTTTGGGCTGCTAACGTCATCCACATGTGTTGTTTCAGCAGCTTTACTTTTATGCTCATCAAAGTCTATGACAACTGGTTTTTCTAGACCAGTTCTTCTACCAAGAACAGAGCGTAACATTATCAGTATAAATATTACAATTATGAGCAGTATTAAATTTATGATATCAAACATATAGGAGTCAAAAGTTTTTATTTACCTTTAATATA
>CEWA01027526.1_pt1 | contig 11956 bp, 8 predicted proteins | sample 530361 | NCBI WGS metagenome assembly CEWA01 (sample SAMEA2620000, study PRJEB7988) | marine metagenome | biome: marine biome (ENVO:00000447); feature: surface water layer (ENVO:00002042); material: "saline water (ENVO:00002010), including plankton (ENVO:xxxxxxxx)" | depth 5 m
TATCTTTCATCATGGTGAAGTAATAATGGGCTTATCGTGAGATAAGTTCCGCTACTTACTGGGTAGTCGTGAATTTTTGTATCTCTCATAACCCTTCTAATAGAAAATGGAACTGGTGGGTAGAATCTAATTGCTTCTTGAAATATAGATTCAGCAAAATTTCCGTTCTTAAGTGACGAGATATCGAGTGGGTCTACTTCGGATGCTTCTTGTCGAATATCGGACAAAAAGTCTTGATTTCTTGATAGATTATAAATCGAATTTGTAAGTGTAATTGTGGTTGTGTCGTGAGCTGCAAGAAGAAGAAAAATCATGTGTTCAGCTATTTCATAGTTACTTAATCCAGCATCTCCCTTATTGGTATTTACAAGTTCGGCGAACAAAGTTTTTTTGCTTTCATCATTAATCATTTCAGATTTTGATTGAAAATAATCCAATAGATAAGCTCTAGATTTAAGCCCTTTTTTTAACTGGGTGAAAGGAAGTGGCCACCTGACTGCAGATGTTGCTGAGGCTATAGAGTCCATAAAAAGTTTGTTAAGATACTGGGACTCGTCTTTTTTTACATCTAAGAAAAATAAGCTTAACGATATATCAAACATTAATTGTTTTACAGATTCATATAAATTAAATGAGCTTTTTAATTTAATTTGATCAATCCAATCATCAATAATGGGCTGAATAATGGATAGGTAATTATGTATTGCCTCATGTCGAAAAGAATCTTGCAGAAGTGTTCTGTGGTACTTATGGTCATCAAAATCACGAAGCATAAGTCCATTCTCAAATGTTGGACCTAAAGTGACTGCCCAACCTTCTTTTGATGAAAAATTATCGTCTTTATCGAGGAATATCTCTCTAGTTATTTCCGGGTTTAGTAAAACAATAAAATCTTGGTTTAGAAGCGAAATTTGAAATACATCCCCATATTTTTTTTGCATACCTGCCGTGAAATTTAATGCATCTCTCTGAAAAGGAATAGAGTGACCAATAATTGGTAGGCTTGGGACCACAGGAACATTCATATAAGTATTTTACAATTCAAAGACTGGGTTGAAAAGAAATATAGATAATTTATAAATTAAAAATATCTAAGTCACTACCTATGATAATTTCTCCATCGTAATACTTTGATATCTCATTTCTTAAAGCTTCCTCGTCAAAAACCGGGGGCACAAAGTGGTTCAAAATAAGATTTTTAACATTTGCAGCTTGAGCTAGTTTCCCAACATCTTCAGGGGTGGAATGATATTCTTTTACATTTTTCAAAGTATCCTGTGTCATTCTTTTATCATCAAAATTTAAATCAACAAATACTTCGTGGATCAAATACTCAGCATTTTTTGATGCATTTTCTAAATTTTTACTGTACTTGGTATCACCTGAATACGTTACTTTTTTATTTTTTACTAAAAACTCATATCCATATGCTGGCTCAACTGGTTGATGTTGTACTTCGATACTTTTTATTTTTATGTCCTGATCGTCAAAAATAAATTCATCATTAATTTCTATAATTTCGATTTCTAAGCCGGCATTATTTGGCCTCTTTTCCCATTCAATTCTTAAACTAAGTTCATCGTTATAAGCTTCCATAATTTTATTAAAATACTTTTCTATACCTCTGGGACCAACAAGTTTAAATGGCTTTGTTCTTCCAGAATGCCAACCAGATATATATAGTTGATAAAGGTCAACAATATGATCTGAATGAAGATGCGTAATCAAAATAATATCAATAGCAGATGGTTTTAAACCGTGTTCGCTTAATCTTTGTGTAACTCCTGAGCCAGCATCAATTAAAATATTTTTGTTTCCAGATGCTACTAAAGTACTTGGTCCAAATCGCTTATGACTTGGGCTTGGACAGCCTGTTCCTAGTAGAACAATGTTACCCATATTTACCTGTGGTTAGCATTAAATTACTTAAAACTATTTGTGGTCTCATCCCAGTACTAATTTCTTGCATTGCCGTTTCAAGCTTTAAGGCAAATTCGTAATAATTTTTATTAAGATCTTCTTGAATTAATAATGTGCTTGCAAGATAAGAAAGGCTCTCAATTAGGAGTGAAGTTGAATTAATATTCGTATCTTCTTCAAAACTCGATATAAAATCATTCGTGCTATTAATTAAGATTTGTGTGTCCTTAATTCTTTCTGAATCTGAATTATTAATTTGCTTAAGCTTTTCAACTGATTCTACCAACTTGTCTACATCTGCTTTATTCAATTTTAAATCGTAGTAATTTCCATTTAGAAATTTTTCAAAATCTGATGATGAGAAATCATATTTAATTTCATTTTCTGTTTCTAGAAAAATTGTCCGGCATCGGCTCTTGATAGTTGATAAAATCATATTCTCCGAATCATCCCTTGCATGAGACCAAAATTTTCCAGATGAAAGAATTAGAAAAATGCTACTGTTTGAGGGTTCTTCAATTGTTTTCAGGAGAGCATTTGAAGCTTCCTCGGTTAAAGATTTAACTGGAGGAAAAATTACAACCTTATACTTCCCTTCGATTGGCGTCAAATTATCTTTGTTGATTACATCTCTTATATCATCAACCCCTAAGGTATTTAGATTTTCAGATTCAACAATCTTTATATCTGGATGTTCAGAATAATCAATAGAACTAAAAGACAAAGACATCGCAAACATTTTGGATTGTGATAGTAAATTTGAAGCAAGATTTGAAAATAGTAAATAGGAATGAAAAGGAGCATCTAATTCATTTACAAGTTTTTTATTAAGAGTTGTCAATTTCCAACCAGTTACAAATAGAGCTCATATTATCATCAATGCTTTTTGTAGCATTTAGAACTAGAAATTTGCTTTCGAACTCATCCGCAAGCTTTAAATACCCTGATCTTACTCTTTGGAAAAATTCTAACTTATCACTTCCTATCCTGTCAGCAACTTGCTGCCTTGTGAGAGAAATTTCTGGATCGATGTCTAGCAGAATGACCTTATCAGGCCATCTAGACTGGATTGAAATGTCATTTAATTGATAAATTTTTTCGTAACCAAGTTCCCTACCTACTCCCTGGTATGCAACAGATGAATAGGCGCTTCTATCCGACAAAATTGTAATCCCGTTTTCAATAGATGGGATGACAACCTCTTCTATTAGTTGAGATCTCTGTGCACAAAATAAAAGGGCTTCCGCAAGTGGGTTTACTTTATAATCATGGCTCAATAGTAATTCTCTAATTCCTTCACCTACCGAGGTTCCACCTGGTTCTCTAACGATTGTATGTTTAGTATTTTGAGAATTTAAAATGGAAGAAATATTTTCAATAATACTTGTTTTTCCGGAACCATCGATTCCTTCGAATGCTATATAGTTAGAGTTCATAATGGTTCATCTTCGTTGCTTTCAAGATTTAATCTTAACTTGTTGAAATTAGAATTTTCAAACCCAAAATCTTTAATGATTTTTCTATATCCTTTAATAAATGTTAAAAGTCCAGAAAGTAAGATAAAACAAGAGCTTACTCTTAGTACTAATAAAACTCCATCAACTTCAAAATAGCTATTCGCAAAACTAGCAAGAAAACCTGAGATAAAAACAGAGACTAGTAACGACAGCCTACCGATAGTATAAAAATTTCCAAAAACCCTCCCTCTAAGGCTTTCCTCCGTAGTGCTTTGTAGGTAGCTCACTGTTAATAGGTATACGGATCCTGAACCAATACCTGAAATAAATATAAAAAATAAAATTGTAGAAAACTCATAAGAATTAAATGCAAAAAGCAGTGATAATCCAGTAATAATCATGCTGATTCCAATAAAAAATGAAACTCTGCTAAATGATGTGACAAAATAACTCAGAATAACCATCGTAAATATAATCCCAAAACCAAATGATGCAATCATAAATCCAAACGAACTTTCAGAAAATTTTAGCGATTGTGTCAAATATGAACTCCCAAGCACAAATAAAGCACCAGCTCCAATAAGACTTAAGGCTATAGATGTAGTCACAGTTTTTAATTCTGTGTTGTTAAAAAAATATTTTAATCCCTCTTTTAGGTCAGATATTGCGGTGTTTTTGATTTCGGGACTTTGATTAGAACTACTAGTTTTAAGAAAAAACAAAAGATAAGCAGAGACTAAAAAAGTTACAGAATCTAATAAAAATACAATGGAGCCGCTCCAACCATTCCCAAAAGTAACTATTTTCTCAACAAACTTTGCATCTGAAAATATTCCAAAAATTAATGAAGCCAATGGCAGAGAAGCATATGTTCCAAGTACAAAAAGTGAATTTGCTTTAACTAAATAATTATTTTCAACCAACTCTGGAACTATTGCTTCTCTAGATGGCTGTCTAATTAGTGAAAATATTTCAGCAATAAAGTTAATTAAAAACAGGTGGAATAGTGTTGTTGCAAAAAATAATCCTAAAACTATAACCATTCTGACAAGATCACATATAATCATTACATTTTTTTTATTAAACCTATCGGCAAGTAACCCTGCAAAAGAAGACATGAATGCGGGAATAATTCTCGCAACAACCGGAACTACCGCAGTTAATTCAGAATTACCATCATTTGCACCTAGGTAGCTAGCAAGAGCAACTGATGCAAACAGGGTTGCCCAATCTCCAAAGCTTGAAAGGGTGCCCGACCACCATAATATAGAAAAAGGTGATTTTGAAAATATCCTTACTGATTTCATATCTTTTAACTCATCCTAATAATATTTAGAAATACTTTTTTTCTTAAATACTGTACATATGAACAAAATAGTGTTATCAATAAGAACATGTCAAAGCCTTTAGTAATTGTTGAGTCACCAACAAAAGTCAAAACGATATCTAAAATTTTAGGTTCTGATTATATAGTCAAGTCAAGCGTTGGTCACATTAGAGACTTGCCAAGAAACGCAAAATCTATACCCTCAGCTTTTGATAGTAAAAATATTCTATGGGGAGCTGTGAAGCCAGACAACTTTGAAAATATATATGTAATTCCAGAAGATAGAAAAAAAATTGTTAACGAGCTAAAAGAATTAGCTAGCTCAGCTCCAGAAGTTTATCTTGCAACAGATGATGATAGGGAGGGAGAAGCAATAGCTTATCACCTTAAAGAAGCTCTTGAGATTAAAGGTGAACCAAAAAGGATTAAATTCAATGAAATTACTGAGGCTGCGGTAACAAATGCTATTAACAATCCTGAAACTATTGATGTTGGTAAGTTTAAATCTTATGAAGCCAGAAGGACTCTAGACCGTATGATTGGTTATGAGATTTCTCCAAAAGTTAGAGATCTTGGTGGGGCGTTTATTTCAACAGGAAGAGTTCAGGGGCCTGCAATCAGGCTGATTGTTGAGAGGGAAGAAGAAAGAATCAAATTTGTTAAATCAATGTACTTTGATATCAAGGCAAACTGTATAAGTAACGAAATCTCTTTTGAAGCAAGCCTGAAAAAAGTTGGTGGTAAAAGAATTGCTTCATCGGCTGATTTTGATGATAAGGGTATTAAAACAAGCAAGGACAAAAAATATTTAGAAAAACAAGATGCTGAAAATATTGTTGAAATATTATCAAACTCAATTGCAAAAATTTCTAGCATAAAAGAATCTTCGAGAAGCGGTAAGCCGCCAAAACCTTTTAAAACTACAAGTCTCCAGACTTCAGCAAGAAGTAACTTGGGTTTTCAACCAAGAAAAACAATGGGCATAGCACAAAGGCTTTATCAAGAAGGATTGATTACCTACATGAGAACTGATTCCATAAGACTTTCAGATGTTGCAATCAAAGCATCTCGCGAGTATATATCTGAGAACTTTTCGACTGAGCATCTACCATCCGAACCAAATCTTTACGGAGATACAAAAAATGCTCAAGCAGCACATGAAGCAATCAGGCCTTCTGGTGATAAATTTACGACTCCCGAAGAACTGCTTTCAACTCATAAAGAAGATAGCGATGAATTCAAACTATACAAACTAATATTCAACACTACAGTTGCTTCTCAAATGACAGATGCTCAAGGAATTACAAAAACAATTGAAATAGAAGTTGAAGATAGTAGTTATTCATCATTAATTCTTGGTATTTCGGGAACCACTTGGACATTTGGTGGGTATAGGGATTTAATAAAAGATGCAACAGAAAAATCTCAGGAGTTGCCTGATTTAAAAGAAAATGATCAATTATCTATTTCATCCGCAGAATGGGAAGAAAAATATACTAATCCACCAAATAGATACTCTTCAACTTCATTAATAAACAAACTTGAAGAAATGGGAATCGGAAGGCCGTCAACTTATGTGTCAATAATTGAGAGTATTACCTCTGTTTTCATAAATGCAGAATCAAATCTAAAACCTAGGATTCTGGCTTTGGCTTTAATAAATAATTTTATGAAGCCATACTTCAATCAATACATAGACTATGAATTTTCTAAATCAATGGAAGATGAGTTGGATAAAATTTTGGAAAGTGAAGATCCAGAAAAATCAAAAATTGAATTTTTAGAAAATTCTTATAAAACAATAAACAGTCACATTGAAAAATATGGAATTCAAGATCCTTTATTGCTTACAACGGTAAACCTTCCGTTTGAATCAAGATACGTAGTAAAAACAGGAAGGATTCAAGGAAAAGTGCCTTATCCTTACCTATTAAGAGATGATGACTTTAAAGTAGGCCTTCCTCCAGAAATAACCCTGGAAGAAATAGAGGGTGACTACATAAAAGAACTTGAAAGCCATCAAGAAAACAATCTTAAAAAAGAGAGGACCGTTTCAAAATGTAATCTTTGCTCAGCTTCTATATATATAAAACTTGGTCCAAATGGTGGTTTTTATATTCAACACGGTGAAAAACAAAAAGGCGTAAGACAAGAAAAGTGCATATTGAAAAATTTGATAGGACCTATTTTTGAAGATGAAGATCCTGATAGCTTATCAAAAGACGAGTGTATGGAACGATTTTCTTTGTCAGCAAAAAATCCAAGAAAAGTTATAGAAGTTGGAGAATGGACTTATTCATCAGCGGTTGGGCCATATGGCGGATACGCTATGAAACAAAAAAATAGAACTGTGTTTGATAAAGAAGAATTAGAGAGTTTATCAAAAGATGAATTAAGAGATTTACTAGACCAAGAAAAAATTAAAAATATTTCAAACTTTCTAGGTGGTGAAATCCTTAAAATTCCAAAAAGTGCAACTAAGAATAAAATGATCGAAATGATTAATAATCATTACTTACTTGATGAAAAATATATTAAAAAATTATCAAAAGAACACCTTGTGGGTTTGGCAAAATCTCTTGAGATAGTATTTTATAGAGGAAGGTTCAGAATGAAGCCAGAGGATGCTACAAAAGATAACTTAATTAACAAGATTTTGATAGAGAAAAAAAACAAACCACTCGAAAACCCAAGAGATGCATTAACTATCAAAAAAGAAGAAATAATGTCACTTTTTGGTGACAGTGTTTCTGTTTAAATTTCTGAGATAAATTTATTAATAGTTTTCTCCCATGAAAAATTACTTGTTACGAAGTCTCTGGAACGCTTACCGAAACTTTCAACTTCCCCTGGGTTATCATAAAAATATTTAACTCCCTCATATATGTCTCGTCTTGATCCAACAATAAAACCTGTTTTTCCTGGAATAATTGTCTCGAATGCCCCTCCAGAACTGCCAACTAAAATTGGTAGCCCAAAACTACCAGCCTCTAAATACACAAGCCCCAGTCCTTCAAATTCTTTTCCAAAAAATCGAGACTTAGCTGGCATTGCAAATAAATCTATTTCTTTGTAAAAATTTGTCAGAGACTCTTCATTTTCATCTTGATAAAATTCAATATTTTGAGATGATACATCACTTAGTTTTCTTAAATATTTTTCTAACTTTCCAAAACCAAATATTTTTAAATCTACATTTATTCCATCCATTTTTAACTCATGGAGAGCGTCTATAACCCAATCAATTTTTTTTCTAGAAACAAATCTACTACTGACACCAATTGTTAGTTTGTCATTTTTTTTGTACTCTTTACTAAACTCGTTTGGTTCAACTCCGGCTCCAATTAAAACAACTTCTGTTTCAGTAATATCTTCTAATTTTCTAGCTGTAAAAAAACTAACAGTAAAAATCTTTTCCAAAGTATTGAAACTTCTTCTCATTATTTTTTTAATAAATGGAATTGAGTTTATGATATTAAATTCTGCACCATGGATAATCATATATTGTTTGCGACCTATTTTTTCTAGCTGATTAACTAGAAGGAATTGAGGGTTGCTTGAAGCGTGGATAATAATCTCAATATCTTTTTGATTAACAATGTCATTGACTTCACGAAAAAATCTTTTTCCTGAAAAGATGAAATTATATTTAGAATTTATTACATTTTCACCCTCAGCCCAATTAGGTGCATAAATATAAGTTTCAAAATTTAAATTTTTACAAAATGACTGAACGTATGTTGATATACCACCTTTCTTTGGTGAGTAATCATTTGTTATAACTAATGTTTTCATATCCTATTTTTCCTACATTATAAGACCAAAGAAAATATTTGTTATCTTTAGGAACCAAGCAAGATACCCCTAAATTGTTTGGAATCGTAAATGCAGCCGCTGCATTTGATGCTGGAGATTGTATTAGCTTTGTGACAGCAGATTTAATAGTCCCACCGTGACTTGCCATTAAAATTTTTTTATTTTCAAATTTATTAATAAGTTTTTCAACTCTTGTACCTGCCTCATGTATAGATTCTCCATCAATACCATATTTTGACTTATGATTCAGAAATAATGCTTCAATAAATTGTTCTTTATATTTCTCCATTATTTCCGAAGTAGTTAAGCCTTCCCACTTACCTAAGTTCATTTCAGTTAACTCTTTAGAAGTTTGTATATCATTATTGACAATCAGTGAAAGGGTTTGGTGTGCCCTTTTGTATGGCGATGAAACATTTACATCATAGTCTCTAAACAGGTTTTTAAGTGCCTTTGCTTCAGCTACACCAGTTTCATTTAAAGGATTGTCTATATGACCTTGCCAAATGCCCCCAAGATTTGAATCGGTTTGTCCATGTCTTATAAACGTTAGTGCAGAATTTTTGATTTTTGCAGGATAGTCAACATTCTCCATTGTTAAATGTATTGAATCATTGAATTTATTTACTTGAGTAACTGTTTCTCTTCTAATAATTGTTGAAATTGATGTATTTGCAATATCACCAATAGGAAATGGATAGTTGTTAAAACCTAATGTCAATCCAATAATAGTTCCTATAAAAAATCCATGTGTGATAACAATACTCTCAGAATCTTCCTCAGTATTGTCGAAAATATATTCAATTTCGTTCTTAGCCCTATTCTTAAATTCTTTTACTGTTTCGCCATTAGGAAATTCAAAATTATCTTCGTTAAGAGACTGAAAAATATCATAATTTGAAGTGTATGTATCTTTTACAGGCATCCCCGTAAAGTCTCCTACATTAATTTCTCTTAAATTTTCTCTTAGAATAATATTTTTGGATAAAAATGATGCTGTTTCTACAGCTCTACTTAAATCTGAAGAAAATATTTTTAAACTACGATCCTTAAGTCGACTTGATAGAAGCTTGGCTTGTTGCAGTCCTTTACTATTTAGTGGCGTGTCGGTATGCCCTTGCCATACTTTTAATGCGTTTTGAGCAGTTTCACCGTGTCTTACTAAGTGAACTGTTTTCAATTAATTTAAAATGCAGAAGCAAATATAAGGCTAACGATTGTCATAACTTTAATTACAATATTCATTGCAGGACCAGATGTGTCTTTAAAAGGATCTCCTATTGTATCCCCTATCACAGCAGCTTTATGTTCATCAGAACCCTTTCCTGCTCCACCTCCAGCTTCAATATATTTTTTAGCATTATCCCAAGCCCCACCAGAGTTTGCCATAAATATTGCCAAGAGAAAACCAGTAACCAACGAACCAGCTAAGAAGCCTCCAAGTGCTTCCTTATCCCAAAAACCAATTATTAATGGGAGAGCAATGGCTAAGCCACCTGGAAGTAGCATTTCTTTTAATGCCGCTGTTGTAGCTATATCTACACATTTTGTGTAGTCAGGAACAACCCCATCTTTTCCTTCTCTCAAGCCAGGGATTTCATTAAACTGTCGTCTAACTTCTTCAATCATTTTAAATGCTGCTCTTCCCACTGCGTTTATAGTCATAGCTGCAAATAAAAATGGAAACATACCCCCCAAAAATAGACCTAAGGTTACTTCCACTTCTGTAATGTCTAATTTTTCGATACCCGCACTCTGCACAAAAGCTGAGAATAAAGCTAAAGCGGTAACCGCTGCGGAACCAATTGCAAACCCTTTTGCGATGGCAGCTGTTGTGTTTCCTAGAGAGTCTAATTCATCAGTTGCTTCTCTCACTTCTGGAGGCAGATGTGCCATTTCAGCAATTCCACCTGCATTATCGGCAATTGGACCGTAAGCATCTACGGCTACAGTTATGCCTAATGTTGATAAAACTCCAATTGCTGCAATAGCAATACCATAAATACCGCCGTCAGCGCCTAATGCCCAGTCTCCTGCTGTGTAAGCACCATAAATTCCAAAAACAACTACAACTACCGAAAAAGCTGCTGATCGCATACCCTCAGATATACCAGATAACACAAGTGTCGCTGGACCAGTCTTAGCTTGATCTGCAATATTTTTAACAATTGAATAATGATCAGATGTAAACCACTCTGAAATTTGACCTACCAATAGTCCGACACCAAGCCCAATAATGACTGAGAAAAATAATCCTATTGGGTTTTCTGCGTAATCAGCAAACATAAGGTCACTAAGAAAATAAACACCAACTACAGTCAGGACTGCTGCACTATACGTACCTCTATGAAGAGCTTGTGCAAGCTTTCCTTCTTTAGGAACAACCAAAAATGAAGAGAGAATTGATGCTCCCATTCCTATTGTTCCCACAGCTAGTGGAAAGAGTAATAAAGAAGGGAGTACACTTTGTCCAGCAAAAACAATTGCAGCATAAGCTAGTGGGGCAACAAGTGAACCGACATAGCTTTCAAAGAGGTCTGCACCCATTCCTGCTACGTCTCCAACATTGTCTCCAACATTGTCAGCTATAGTGGCAGGGTTTCTTGGATCATCCTCAGGTATTCCTGCTTCAACCTTACCTACTAAGTCTGCCCCTACATCTGCTGCTTTTGTATATATTCCACCGCCAACCCTTGCGAAAAGAGCTATTGATGAACCTCCAAGACCTATTGCTGCTAGTACGTCATAACCATTAGGAAGATCTAGTACTTCAATAAATAAGAAATATCCTATAGCTACTCCAAGTAATCCTAAGCCTGCAACTGTGAAGCCCATAACTGCTCCACCTCTAAATGCTACGGGTAGTGCTTTAAGAGTTCCGCCGTCCCTTGCAGCTTCTGTAGTTCTACCATTTGCTGCAGTTGCAATTCTCATACCAACGAATCCTGCTAATGAAGAAAGTAATGCACCTGCAATGAATGCTACGGAACCCCAAGGATAGCCCCACTCAGTAAGTGTTGAAATCAAGATAGCCAAAATTACGACAAAGACACTAATCCATGAATACATTCTTTTTAAAAAAGCCATTGAGCCCTGCCTAATGGCGGTAGAAAGCTCTTCTACTCTTGAGTCAGTTACTTTTATTGATAAAACTTTATTTGCGTAAAAAGCTGCAAGTACAAGCCCAGCAGCAGCGGCAATCATAGAATTAGTTAGCATTTATTTTCCCCTTATTATGACTCATAATATGATACTAAAAATTCAATTTATTGGAGTGTTTTTACTACTCAACAACAGGTGTTTCAAACCTCTCGTCATCGTCTCTTTCTGATAGTGGTACTTTTTGTAAAATTCTATTCAACAAAATAGGAGCGATTACTGTTGTAACAATTACCATCCATATAATTATTGAGATAATATCGCCTTTAATTATGTC
>CEWA01057212.1_pt1 | contig 11682 bp, 15 predicted proteins | sample 530361 | NCBI WGS metagenome assembly CEWA01 (sample SAMEA2620000, study PRJEB7988) | marine metagenome | biome: marine biome (ENVO:00000447); feature: surface water layer (ENVO:00002042); material: "saline water (ENVO:00002010), including plankton (ENVO:xxxxxxxx)" | depth 5 m
GAAAGGTTCTCTTGATTATGTTTTTATTGTTGCCGATGCAACATTCCAAAAATTTGCTGTGCTCTTCTTTGAAGGCCTGACAACTGATGACTATTTCCCACCTGCTAGCGGAAGTCGCGGTAAGTCACGAATGCGAAAGCAAAGTGCTGTGCAAAAAGTCACACCGCTTGTAGGCGATATCGTTAACGTATCAATTGAAAATGCAGCCAAGGTCAGAGCTGAGTTAGTAGGTAAAATTGCTGAACGTGATGCACGCCTTTCTGAATTGCAAAAGCGTCTTAATAACTGCTCTTTCAAAGCTGTCAGGCTTCGTGAGAAGACAGAGCAGATCATTGTTAATGAGACAGAGCGGTACGAAAAAGCAATTAACAAGTTGAACGATCGAATTCTTTACTGGGCAAATAATCCTAAGTTCACAATTGTTTTTGAGGACTTTGGTAGTACCGAAGAGGAGCCTGAAGTAGCATGAAAAAGACAGTTCGATATGTGCAGTTTGGAGTACATGCTTATAAGGTGACTGAGTGGCAGTGGAAAGGCCCAGCAGGCAGTACCTTTACCAGCAGAACATCTGAAAAGTTAATAAAGATTGAGGATATAAAGAAGTGAAATTTGACCATGTAGCCGTCACTGTGCCAACAGAGTCGATGATGAAAAACAACGTAAAGTGGTATTGCGATCAATACAATGCAAAAGTTCTCTATCAGGACGATACGTGGTCTCTTCTTTCTATGGGTGGTGTAAAAGTTGCCTTCGTGCTCCCCCAGCAGCACCCACCTCATATCGCATTTCGTATCGACGATGCTCAACGTGCCTCGTTAGAAGAGGAAGGACATGAATTTAAAAAACACAGAGATGGTAGTGAGTCCTGCTACATCAAAGATCTTTGTGGTAATCACCTGGAGTTTTTGTTTTGGCCGAAGAAAGAGAAGAAAAGCTAATTAAATTTTTGGATGTGACCACAAAAATAGGTTGGACTGCTATAACAATCGTGGGCATAATATCATTTTATCTATTTTTCACAAGAGAAATACTATGAAGAGAGTCATAAGAAAACTAACACAGCTCAATAAAAATAAAAAACAGTTAGGTGAGATGGTGTTAGTTGTCAGTCTCATATATACTTATTTCATATATAACAGTATAGCAAGAGGACGTCAAGATGAACAGAGAGCAGCTACTAAGAATTTTTAAACTGATTTTAGAACAAGAAAGTAATGTTCTCAAAGTTAGAGGTGGCCGCGGCTACGGTGCTGGTCACCCTATTTACAAAACAGGAAAAGTATCTATGCACCTAGGACCACAAGGTGAAGAAGAAAAAGTGCAACCTGAGAAAGAACCGGTTAAAATAAGTAAGGCGTTTAAAAATAAAAAAAGGAATAAATAATGCTCTGTTATCTCTACAAATACTGTGAACATTTTGGATACTCAATCAAAGAAAATATCATTTACGATAATGATAATGCTATCGGTCATGTAAACTCAAAAGAAAACTGGGTTATAATAGGAAAGAACAAATTAAAATACGGAGACTTTGCATTACTTATTGCAGAGGGATACTTTGACATAACTGGAGATGACAATGACTGTCTATAAATCAAACTACGAAACAAGACTACTATACACACAATCTTACATGGCTGATGAAGCTGTTAATGTCACATCAGACATGCATGCAATCATGTGGTCTTATGCTGGTGTGTCACCTACCACTACTCGAGTCAGGCTGACATTTATCTACACAAGAGAAGCAAAAGGAATCAGCCCGGTTCAGGGTCTTATCGAACAGTGGAAAAATGAAGGATGGACAGTCATTGATGAGTACGTTGATGGCTACCAAGATTTTGGTGAGATTGATGACTTCCGCTCACACCTTTTAGAAATGACACGATCATTCTTGTTAGGGGTTCCTTTCGGTTCAGAAGTCCAAGGTGATAGTAAGCCTCCTAAGGAACCGATTAGAAGAGCCGGACTCAAGATTCCAAAGGGTAGTATATCTTCAAGGTTAGACTCTATAATCAAGAAGTCGACCGAAGATAAAATAGATGGTGACAAGAACGTTCCTGACGAAGATGATATTTATGCTAAAGGAGTTTATGTCAAGCCGGAACGTGCTGATATTAAACTCAACCCTTCAGCATCAAGTGATGTCGACAAACCTGACGATGATGACGATGAGTGGATTTAAAATTTAAATTGGAGAAATAAAGTATGGGCGGATCAGGCGGACATATGAAACATCCTTTCGAAATTAGAGAAGTTCGAACAGGATTAGATTTATTGAATATGTTTTTTAAAATTGCAGATGTCATCACCAACTCGGATGAATCATCACCAACCTCGTTAAAATTGGACGGTGCAAATACTTCCTTTAAAGTGATTAATTCACCCGACTCCCCAGTTGGTCTTGAATTTGCACTGGATAGAGGGTCACAAGCTGTTGAAGACATCGAAGGAATAACACTGGCAAATGTAAGAGATAGATTTATAAAGCAACTATCTCTCGAAGTTAACGGTACAGATGTAATCAGTAAAAATGCTGACTGGTATGCACGGTTTACTGGGGAAGCGTCAGCTAACGTAGGAGAAGTAGGCATTGCTTTAAAAGCTTTTAGAGCAGACGGAGTGAGTTATCCTAAAAATTCTGAACTTAAGGTTTTAGAAATTAGAGATCACGGCTTGGTAAAAACAACAACCACCCAGCTAGAATTACTAAACAAGGTTTTTGAAGTTTACCCCCAAGAAGCTAAGAACTTATTGCAAATTATGGGTTTGGTTGATGAAGATGGCTACGCAATTCCTGAAAGTTTTTTAATTAATACTGAGTATATCGATGAGCTTGAAGCAATGGGACCTTCAAATGTTATTAGATATGGATCGGGTGAAAACTATAGGCGAATTTTATCATTTCACGGCCTGACTGAAATACAGCCATCCGAAAAAGGAAGAGGTAAATTTGCACAAAATTACCCCACATATGCAGTAAAGAGTGGTGACGTTGGAAGGGCGCTATCAGCTTTAGCCCGGCTAATTGAGACAGCAAACGAAGGCTCAGGATGGGAAATATTCGACGCATCTAGAAGCAGAATGAGTCGTGCTGAGGGTGTTGATTCAATTAATTTGACTAATTCACTAAACATGACCATAACTGTTAAAATTAATCCTCAGGAAGAAGAGACAAAAACAATACAACAGTGGCTTCAAGATCCACGCATTGATAAACCCCCTTTGAAAACAGATGACGAAGGTAAAGAAACTGACGCTTATATTCCCATTCCTATTATGGGTAAACTCGCATCACCTGTGAGTAAAAATGTGTACAAATCTTTGATCGATCCTAATAACGGTAACCCCGGACCGCTTTCCCTTCAGGAGATGGTAGGAGATAATCCTACATATCAAAGTAACATTCTTACCGGTGCAGTATTTTATCATGCGACAAAAGAGGTTGGAAGAGACATAAAAAGTCAACTCGTTAATTTATCAGGATTAGGTACACAAAATATGATAACCTTGTATGACGAATCAGGAAACATTACTGATGACGGACATGAAGGTGTTGCTGTACAAAGCGAAGCGTTTGGAATTGACGCTGACACAAAATATCCCTATTTGATAAAAATAGTTGGTGACTTTTTACACACAGGTGTGTTTGGTCGTTTTGCAAAACCTGAAAAACCTGTAGTATCTGAATCATTTATAAGAAAAATGGTGCGAAGTTCAATACAACGCACCATGATGGAAATGCTTAGAAGATAATTTATTTATTCTAGATGTTTCATAGCAACTGGCCATAAGTCGGTTGCTATTTTTTTGCACGCTTCTGCAACAACACGAATTTCCTGCTGGGCACCATCATGTGTTCTGAGTTTAATAAACTTAATGAGATTGTTTAGATCAGTTGTGCCGTAGTATTCTGTATATAGATTTTGTGGCAACACACCTCTTGCTTGTTCTCTGCAAACGCCAGCATCAATTAAATTGTCAAAAAGACGCAGTGAATCTTTATGGTGCATTGAAATAAGTTCAGTTGCTAATCTTGGAATAGGTTGAGAGCTTGCAGGTGAGTGCACATCAATTTGTGGGTTGATTGTGTTATCTTCATTGCTTGCCTGACGATTACTCTTATGTTGAGTTCTAAATTCTTTCGGTTCGTAGAACTGGATGTTTACATCAGTATATCTACGACTAATTTCATTATAAGACCAAGTTCTATGGCGATGGTGCTGACTACGCACAAATAGAGGTACCACAAACCTAAACGTGACAACATTGTGCTCGAGGGTTGAGGTGTGTCTGTGTTTGATGAGGTATTTGATAAGTCTTTCATCTTTTTCATCCATGTTTTCTTTTTGTTTTCCAAAGCTCACTCTAGCAGAGTTTACAATTGTTAGATCATCGCCCATGTGTTGTATATATTCTACGGATCCTATTCCGTCTCCGTATAATTTAATTTTTTCCATTCGTTTACTCCCCTTATACATTTTCTATTTATTGATAATAATTATATATCGTTCAATAAGGATTTATAATGATAATTAATGAAATCAAATTAAGACAAGTGCTTCGGCAAATGTTAATTAAAAATCATGATCACGAAAGCTTAATTAATGAAGGGAAAGCTGACAATGCTATAAAGAAAGCAAAACTATCATTTGTCACTCCTCAGGCAAAAAGTTTTTTTGATGTTGAGATCGTGGAATACATTGAAAGTGAATTGCTTAATTACAGCAAGACAAACAAGTCACACATTTTCATTCCTATATTTATGAGTTTATCCACACAGGGAGGTACCTTCCAAAATATTGACCCAGCCTCTGATGTTTATAAAAAACATATCCAAGATCTAAAACATGTTTTTCCCTGCGTCTTGAGGAATGCTGATAAATTTGGAACTGATAAATTACAAAATAATTCAAACTCCTTAAAAAACTTCTATATGTATGTCGTTAGTGTATTAGGTAGGATTCCAAATAATCTAAGTTGTACTCCTCCTCGCGCCGCCTCAGGTTCACATAACACACAGTCATACCAGCCTGTTTCTTTTACTGGGGAAGAGCTTCGAGATATTTACGCTAGCTTCTTACCTAGAATTCATAAAAAATTTGAAAAAGGGAAAAGACCGTCACAGACTGGAAGAAAATCTGCAATAATCTTTGATAGTTCTGGGATTATGGTTGTTCGACCTGAGACTCGTGATGCTAGCTGTTATTTTGGATCGAGAGGTAAATGGTGTATTGCACGTCCAGATAATACCATGTTTAGTAGTTATGAGAGCGAATCGCCAAACAGCCGGAGCGCAAATAGACACTTTTATTTTGTTAAAAACTTTGATCAAAGTATCAGTGACCCAACTGGTACTACCTCGGATGTTTGTCTGCAATTTGTTCATAGCACATCTGGAGGAAGGTACGAAGGTTACTGGTCAGTTGACGATACTTTACACATGCCCTCAATGGATGATTATACCAAGTCTGTTCCAATTATTGACGGCAATAATCCACAAGCTGTAGCAATTTACAGAAACAAAGTTAGAACTTTGGACTTCGGGACCGATGATTATTCATCAGGTGTTATTTCTATTTCAACTACTCCTGGACTAGTGGTTCTTATAAATAACCTTAGAGCAACCGGTCTTTTTCCGGGAGAAGACAAGCTAACACCTGATGATGGTATAAGTTTTCAGGTTGCCATTTCAATTTTAAGAAATCTTTTAGGAACAGAACGTTTTAAAAAAGCAGCATCTCCTGAAAATATAGCCGCATTACAATCTGACATGTATACAGGTGATTCTGCTGAAAGAAAGGAAAGAAGAGAAATTGCAATTGCTGAATACGAAAAGAAAAAAAGAGAAGCAATAGAAAGATCTAAAAAATATATTTCTGAATTATCTGATGGATTAATTAAATCTGACAAAGAAAGAATTAATGTCATTAATGCGCTCATAAATACAGAAGTAAATGGTATTATGCAGTTAAAAAATAATTTTGATCAAAAAATTTCACAATATAATCAGATGTTTGAGGGGATAAATCTCGAAGGTACAAAAATAGAAGAATCACCTATACCATCGCTTCTTAGCGCAACCCAAACTAAAGATTACTTTAAAACAATCATTGACAAAAAAATAGAATTAATACAAAAAGTTCATAATACACCAACTTTCGAAGCACTAGGAGGCCTCCGTGATTCAATAAAAGCAAGAACAGACCTTTTTTCCTCTACACTTGCTGAAATGCTAGTAAAATATTTTCAGAATTCAAATTTTATTGAGGGAGATGTACAGCCTCTAGAAGGTCTTTTTGAAAACATAATCATTGAAATATCGAGGTATTTAGGAGAGGCATACCTGCAGCCTGACTTAATGGTTAGCCCTATTGACGGTGTCAATGAATCAGATATCGTCTTATTTGCTGGGTCTTTTGCAAAAGACATTAAAATTTTTCTTATTGATGCCATTGAGGCATTTATAACAGACGGTTGTCACGCAGATCTAGGTAAGGATATACAGGCTGGCTTAGCAAGTAAGGGCTTTTCTGGATCTAGCTTAGGATACGTTGCTTTTAATGGAAGTAATTTTGCAAAGATAGTCATCACAGAACAGACAAACTATATCGATCAGGTGATTAGTGATCAAGATATCAACATTGCTGTGCAGAACTTTAAAGAAAAGAAGTTACCGGAAAAAATAGAACAAAACATCCAACAATCTTCTGAATTTCTGAAAGATCTTGCTTTTAGGCTTTCACAAACTAAATTAGGAATGGGTAGTATTTCTGATGAAAGTCTAGTGACAAGCAATACACAGCAATACAAGGCTAATATTGCTACAAAACTAGACATAGTGGATTTTTCAAAATATGCATCACAATATGATGAAATATCACAATTAATAAGAGAAGAGTACTCACAAAAATTACTCTTAACTAGAGTGGACGCAATGAATGTCAAAAACGAGCTTGCCTTTATAGCGGGATATCAAAATAGCAATTATGGCTTTGCTGGTCTACTCAAATTAAGAAACAAGCTCAAAAAGTCTATAAAAGATTCGAACAAGAAAGTAGAAGATTTTATTAATAACAGTTTACCCACTGATTACGCATTCCAAAGAGATACTCATCGACCGGCTGCAAATTTAGATTTTCCAGGTAGGACAATGCACGGTAATTACTTTTTTGAACGTCAGGTGTCCCGGTCTGGTAACAGCTATGCAATAAAACAAGGGCAATACAAGTTAGGAAAAAGTATTGATATTGATCTGTACGGAAGACGAGATCCGTCTGATATTATTAATTCTAACATATTAAAATTCATTTTTAGTCGCGTTAAAAATAGTGTCCAGTTTGGATCGATCCAAATTAAATACGATATTAGTATTGACAAACCAGTCTTTCCTGACTTTCCTAACGAGCCGTTCCCAATTTTTCCGACTGCTTTAATTCAGGAATTCCAATCAGCTCACAATGAATTGATGGAATTTGAAGACGACAGATTTAATGAATATATGGTTAGCGATTATTTTGACAATAACGACCCAATCGGTGAACACTTACCAAACCCAATCGGGCTTCACAATGAATTAGCAATGACACTCCCAGGTCAGGTTCGATTTAGAGATATTGAAAAAATATCGGGAGGCAGCAATCATGAATTGACGTCAGATCTGAAAGAAGATCTGATCAAACATATTACTGCCCCTGAAAGCGTCGATGATTGCATAATTGACGATGTTTCTCCAGAAGCCGCTTACGATGTATATGAAGACGAAGTAAGGCAGATGATTACTGGTTTTCTAAGTCAGGATAAAAAAAGAATTGTGTCTAGTTTTAACGGAGAAATTGATTTAGATATAACCCCTGTTATTCTTGGTGCCTTTGTCAGTAAGGGACCTGATATTAAAGACAATATTTTAGCAATTATATCCAATATATACGATGATATAACAAAATACATTGAGGAAATAATTGTTCCTTTCGCTTCTTCGGGTAAAGATCCAGATTTCTCATCAACCAAACAAAAAGAAATAATTGATAATTCTAGACCGGGTGCTATGGGTGGTGAAGATTGGAGGACTGATATTGAAAGAGACATGGTTAAATGGGCTGAGGATGATGGTAGTTATTGGGATAGCTCATATTCTGACGATTATGACTGGTATTGAAAAGCATAAATTTTAAGTTTAAACAATAAAGAGACGATAGATATAATTACTCTAAAGGGAGAGAGACTAATGCTCAAATATGTTTTTATGCTTTTAATTGGTTGTGCGACTGATGTATCCATATCTAAGACTTATGAAAGAGATCCTAACAGCGACACTAGTGTTGTTAAAGATACAACAATTACTGAAACTGCAGAAACTGAAAATAATCAAACACAAGACGAAGATACTGACGTTGTTCAAGATCTAAGTAAAACAGTTGCTTATGTAGAGATGGGATTGATGCAAGCATCCTGTCCTTACTGTATGGGTTTACAGCAAGAAATCAACACAACAGCAAAAGTAAGATTCCATCAGGAGACCACATCAGATCACACTAGCTGGCTGCCTGTAGTTGACGGTTGCAGAGACTATTACGAGTCATCAGTCAATTCTTCAAACATCGACATGGGACAATCGATATCGTTGCTTAATACTTTTGGTGATAACATACAACTTAATAAGGCATACGATGAAACCGGTGTAATTTATGAAAATAGTTACATACAAGAAAATAGTTTTAGAAGAAACACACAGCACACGTTAAACGCATCAGGAAAGACAGCCAGTAATGTCGTAGAGACATTGCGTGGTTTTGACTATATAGAACCATATCAAATGCTCTACGTTGACCCTAGTTATGCTTTTCAGGCACCGATTAATAAAAACGGTAACAATGTATTTACATGGGGGCCAAGTGGTGATAACAGCAGCTTTTTCACAATTCATATCTCCGTGTACAGCTACGATGGAAGCGTCTATTACGGCACTGTTATTTGTAAATCTGAAGACACAGGTTACATGACAATTCCCGGATCTCATTTTCAACAATATCAAAACGGCAGCCTGACATCTATACACTTAATGCGTCACAGAATACAGAAGCAAGAATACGAAGATTTTGGTGGTACAATCGAAAGCTATAGTTGGTGGGAAGTAATAGGAACAGGATATATTCAATAGAGGAAGTATGGCAAAAATTAAAGTTAGAAAGAATGAAGCAATAGAAAAAGCAATTAGAAGATTTAAAAGGTTAGTTGATAATGAGGGCATAATAAGGAGAGCAAAAGAATGCATGTTTTATGACAAACCCTCTGTCAAGAAAAAGAAAAAGAAAGCGCGCGCTGCCAAAAGAAAAAGAAAAATGGACAAACGGCGCCGCAGCTAAGATAACTTGAATCGATATAAAAGCACCTTTCGGTGCTTTTTCTTTTTTTAGAGAATAATTATATATAAACGGGAAACTTATGATACTTTCTAAGAGAGACTTGAAAAGATTGATTGAAACTGTAATCAACGAGCAAGATGATGATAACATTGATGATGCAACTAGTCAATCAGATGAAAATGAAGAGGAAGAAAAATTTAAAGAGATTAAATTCTACCTGCCGAAAAAGTTTATAAATAAATTAGTTGATGATTCTGATCCTGTTGGGGATGAAGAAGAAATGGAAATAATCTTAAAACCTGATGGTGGCAAGTTAGTGTACACAGTAGACGGTAATCCTCCGCCTGACCTAAAACCAATAAAAGTATTAACAGTCGTAGGTTTGGGCATGATATACGGTGTTGATGAAAATGGAGATAAAGAAAAGATTGCAGATCGATTAAAGGACATTTTAGTTTTGGACAAAACATTTGCAAACAAGTCAGTGGGTAGGATGAAAGAAATACTTACCCAGAAAATAAAACTAGGTAGATTCAACTTTGGCAAAGACAAGATTAGGGATGCATTTAATTTATGAGGGTAATTTGACGTATAGTAGATTGACAATGGATGATTTAGTTAACATAAGACGCAGGGATACGAAGAGAAAAGCCCGCGTTAACATTGGTGATCTGATTAAGGTGACGTTAGACAAACAGGAATTCATAGGCATTGTATTGAAAGTTGATGACAAGACGATGAAAATACAGAATCCGCAAGGTGAAATAAAATGGATATCACTTTATGTAATCTATGAAGTATTACAGTATGATAATAGAAAAGGAGTATCCATTGACAATAAAAAGAAAGACAACGAGAACAAAGAAAGAGAAACCAAAGATTAAAAGAGTCTCGAGAAAAATCACTAAAAATCAATCTGATAGCGTCACTAAAAGAGTTAATAAGTCTGATCCATTTAAGAAAGGCGACTTCTGTTATTATATCGATGTCAACAACAAAATTAGGTTTGCTGAGGTGCGTTCAGCACATGTACTAGAAGAGACCGGAGAATACTTTTATCAACTGGTTGATCAACATGAGTTTAGATTCTTGACAGCACATCATGATCATTGTGCTGATGATAAGGCTGAATTGAAAGGTATAAAAAGAAAATAATGTAACTGCTTTTAAAACACTGTATAATAAAAACACACAACAACAAATGGAGGTCATATATGACTTTGCAACAGTTTATCAACTCCTACCGCATATCAACGGCAGGAAGTTATTACGAAAGACTAGATGAGGCAAGACTTTTTGTTTCGGATGCGTTGGAAGCAACAACATCATTGCCTTCTTATATCCAATCAAATGCCGCCATGCTTTATGATGTATGTGTGACTGATATATAAAAAACCAGATCATTGGGAGAAATTATGCCAAGAATGACATTTATTAAAGAAAGGCACGGCGACGAAGTCGGAATTAATGTCGATAACATATCGTCTATTAGAATGACTAACGGAGTCGTTTACATACACCTTTGTGGCGACAAAGCAGTGGCAACCAATTTTAAAAGTATAAAAGAAGCCTGGGATAACATTTAGGAGAGTTCATGACAGAAGCACAATCACAGTGGTATTTGTTTATCTTGCCGGTAACAACGATACCCACAACCTTATTACTCGCTTACTTACGATTTAAAGTAGTACCAGCTTGGTTTAAATTTTTGGAGGAAAACAATGACAACAAATGATAAAGTCTTAGACTGCTTTGAAAATGTAGCAGCAGCAAAAGGAACTAATGCCAAAAAAGAATTACTCGAAACATATTTGAATCACCATCCGTTCCAAAGATTAATCAAGTACACATTTAACCCATATCGATCTTTTCATGTGGTGAAAGTTCCAAAGGTGAAGAAAGGAGATAGAAAACCTGTCGATCCTCAATTGGCTTGGGAAAACTTTGCGATAAATGCAGATGCTTGTTCAAGACGAGAAGTTACAGGAAATGCTGCAATTAATTTAATGCACCACACATTTATGCACAGTAGCGAGCAGCAAGAAAAATGGATGCGCAAGATCTTAAAGAAAAATCTGGCAATAGGCGTTTCTACAAAAACAATTAACAAAGTCATGCCCGGACTTATTCCGACATTTAATGTAGCCCTTGCACAAAAATTCGAAAGAAAGAGAATGAGTGACTGGGTCTATATTGAACCAAAGTTAGACGGGATTAGATGCTTAGCGATTGTAGAAAAAGGCGAAGCTAAACTATTTACCCGTGCCGGAAAGCTCATCACAAATTTTGATGACACAGTGGGTAGAGAACTCTTATT
>CEWA01016441.1_pt1 | contig 11617 bp, 10 predicted proteins | sample 530361 | NCBI WGS metagenome assembly CEWA01 (sample SAMEA2620000, study PRJEB7988) | marine metagenome | biome: marine biome (ENVO:00000447); feature: surface water layer (ENVO:00002042); material: "saline water (ENVO:00002010), including plankton (ENVO:xxxxxxxx)" | depth 5 m
AATTCCACAATTCTTCTAAAAATTAATTCCCCTTCTCTTGCAGCATCACAAGCGTTGACAATTTCTGAACAGTTTTTGCTTGAAATCAGTTTCTTTATTGCCGTTAATTGCTTTCTGTTTGTTCCTCTGCCGCTATTAGGCTTTAATTCGAATTTCTCAGGAATGAAAGGCAATAGTTCAACGCTTTTACGCCAATCTTTCAATCTGTCATCATATTCTTCGGGGGTTTTTAATTCAAGTAAATGGCCAACTGCCCAGGTGATTATTAGGTCATCCGATTCCCAGTGGGTGTCATTTTTTTTAGTAACACCAAGGACCTTGGCAATGTCTTCTGCTACACTTGGTTTCTCAGCGATGACGACAACTGCCATGATTTACCTCCCACCGGCGACGATACTTGAACCCTCTCTATGGCCAAAATTTTGCTAGATACTATAGTATCTAGGGAAAAATCACCACGAATTATTTCAGCAGTTTTTTTCTTTCGGCTCGGAATATTTCTTCATCCCATCGCCCTTCTTGAATTGATTCGTCACACCCCACACAACCGGGATAACCAGCATTTAACAGTTGTTCACACGACTCCATTATGGCATTAAAACCGTCATTAATTGGCAGTTCAATCCAGCAAACGTCAATTTGAGGCTCTGTTTTTCCAATGTAGATTATTGGAGGTGATTGCACCCTTGTATCATCATATATCCAAATTTCTTCATTTTCACTTTTTCTATGTACTGGAAAAGTGCTTCTTTGTGGTATATGGTCTCCAATTAAACCTGATAGATGAATAATGTCAGACGTATATTCATCAGGTGCAGTAATGGATATTTTTTCAATACGGACAACTCTTCTAGCAGATTCTCGGACCACTGGCCATAGTGGGTGATTCATCTGCATGTTTAGGCCAATCAAGGGTAAGTCTTGAATGATACCGTCTATGAGGGTTAATCATGGGGCTTGGGTATAGGCTGTTCATTCGGCCGATGATTGCCATACAGGACTCTGAAAATGCGCATACAAGAACCGTAAAGTCACTAAGAATTTTTTCGAACAACATTCTTACTAGATCTATTATTTCTCTGTTATACAAACCAAAAAGAAAACTACCTGTTAGAGTCTTTGATATTGATTATAATCATCCATTTGGTCTTGCTGCTGGAATGGATAAGAAAGGTGAGGCTATCAATGGATGGCAATCAATAGGTCTCTCTTTTACTGAAATCGGTGGAGTGACAATGTTAGAGCAGAGTGGTAATCCAAAACCACGTATGTTCCGTTCAAATAAACACAAAGCACTAGTCAACCGCATGGGATTTAATAATCCAGGTTCAGATAATATGCAGAAATCATTGAGCAAACACTTTGACAAATTTGGCAAGCCAGATATTCCGGTCTGGGTAAATCTCGGAAAGTCCAAATTGACTGAGAATAATGATGCACATAATGACTATTCTACAACATTGGAACGGTTGTGGAAATACTCTGATTTATTTGTTATCAACGTATCATCTCCTAATACACCCAATTTAAGAGACTTACAAGGGGAAGAAGAACTTAGAAAAATAATATCTAAATGTATGGAGATAAATAATAATCAAGCAGCTGAACATGGCTCTAAGCAAAAACCAATACTTGTCAAAGTTGCTCCTGATATGAGTTTGGAACAATTAGAACAAATTGTTACTGTGGCAATTGATGAGGGCTGTTCAGGGATTGTGGCAACAAATACCACTATTTCTCGACCTGATGAGGTCAAAGGGGACCTAAAACTTGCAGAAACCGGTGGTATGAGCGGTAAACCATTGAGAGATAAGTCGACAGAGTTTATCAGCCACATATATCAATACACTAACGGAGAATTTCCAATAGTCGGGGTCGGAGGAATAATGAATGCTCAAGATGCATGGGAAAAAATTACTGCTGGGGCAAGTTTGATTCAAGCATACAGTGGCTTTGTTTTCGAAGGTCCAAGTTTAAGCAAACAAATTATCAACGGACTTCATAAAAGAATGAAGGAACACAACTTAACAAACATTCAAGATGCGGTCGGACTAAGCCACAGGAGTTAATTGCTATGTTTACCCGTAGAACTAGATTACTCATAACGGGTGGATTATTAACGCTCGTGATAGTTGGTGCTGTAATTTTACAATCTCCCGATCCTACTCGTACTGTTGACGAAGTTATGGCCAACCCTAGTGGTTTTGTTGATGAAGATTTCGCAATACGTGGTGAGGTGAAGGATGGTACAATCGACAACTCTTCAATGACTTTTGTCTTACACGGTGCTGATTATGAGATTTTAGTGGACTTTGTTGATGCTTCAGTTTCAAATGGTTTAGGTGATAACCGAACAGTTTACGCAAAAGGTGTGCTGAAGTACATTGATTCAGTTTATGTATTCGAAGCAGATATTATCAAAACCTCTTGCCCATCCAAGTATGAGGAATAGTAATTGAAACCGTTCCGTTAAAATACCAATCAGTGAACGGAATGCTGGGATAGGTGGGGAGCTAGGCGTACCCTGTACCACAAATCGTCTTCATGGTGGGCTGAACGCCTTGGAGCGGCGAGAGCGGCTTTATGGTTCCTACACGCGGACGTTGATGTCTCGCCCCCACATGACCCGGGTGTCATGAACCGTATCCGGAAGGAAACGGGAATTGAATAACTGGGGAATCAGGTCAGGCCGGGAACGGAGCAGCCCTACTCGGGGCCATGGGTGCTGTGGGGTAGCGGGATGGAGAAAGTGTGTGGATTTGGCCATATTGAACGAGCGTCCATCCTTGGAATTCCCACTAAATATCAAAAATCACATTTCCAACCCATGCAGGTCCAACTAATTCTGGAAGTGTATTGTCACTCGGGAAAAATGTTTCACCTTGATTCAATTCTTTAATTAGTGATTCATGAGAGGTAACAGCCTTGATTTCTAAATTACGATCTACTAAATTAGCGTCAATATATGAAACTTGTACTTCGCAAATCAACTTAGGTTTGTTTTCACGAATCATATACTGTCCATCAACATAGAATCTATTGTCAATTTCTAATTTATACAAAATTTCTTCCAGCCAAACCAGAATCAAAGATTCATAGTCCTGATGGCTTGTTTCAATTTCTACACGCCAAACTGCTGTATGTCTCTGGAATTTATTCAGTTTTCTCGCTATATCTTCTGCGATAAGCAAGTTCATCATACCACACGATAATTCATTGAATAAATTCGGGAGAGAATTCGCGAATCCACATATACCAATATCTGCTTTTGTCGAAAGAGTCCAAAAACTCATATTGTAATCATCTCTTTGATACTTGGAGGTTCCATGCTATTTCACCAACTCGGTGAATCAGCATGTCTTTGCTCAGGGAGAATGAATCAGTAGCCTCTGCACTAAGAATACATTCACATGCAGCATTAGTCAACAATGCAGTGTCAGAAACAGTAAATCCATTAGAAATTGATACTGCAATCGCCACAACAGCAGCATCAATAAGTCCAATCACTTGTCTTAATTGTGGTAGTGTGCATGCTACATGGACAGTGTTGTCTGATTGCGAGTAAATCGTCACTCCATTTCCACCTGCCAATACCACAAGATGCTTCCATCCATATGACTCCAATAATGATTTAGCGGCGACTGAATCGTCACCTTCTCCGATTCTTCGCTTCATCAACTCAAAACCCCTCGACTGGAAGATTATCCAATCAACATTGTGTGTTCTATGCAATCCAGTTAACTTTGGGTCAGCGATAATTGGAATTTTCAATTTTTGGGCATGCTTTGCGATTTTTTCGACACCGGAGTCATTTACAACACCCTGGCCGTAATCTGATAAGATTACACAATCAGCGTCCGATAGGTTATTTATTGCTTGATCATAAATTGCTTCAAGAGCATTTTCTGGAATCGGTTCATCTTCCTCCACATCCCATCTTAACAATAATTGCTCACCTTGAATTAAACTCTCACGACTAGCTAGCATTCTAGTTTTGACAGTGGTTATTCTTCCTTCTACTATAGCAATCCCAGATGTTTCCACACTTTCATTTTCTAAGTAGTCAATTACTTTTGAACCAGCTTTATCATCGCCGACTGCGCCAAATAATTTACCATTATAACCCATAGATTGGAGTCCTCTAGCCACGTGGGCAGCAGCGCCTACATCTTCTTCACGGTGAGTCTCTCGAAGGACCGGGACAGGTGCTCTTGAATTCAAATTATTGGCATACCCATGTATGTAACAATCCAGCATAATGTCGCCAATTAGAACAATATTACCTGTGTCGTCTTTGTTCAGGGTTTCTATTATCGAATTCAACTTATCGTGTTGTTCGACTTCTACATCAGTCATACCCATATTGTTCCCTCATTATAGCGCACATCATTTAATCACTTTATGCTGTCGCGAAATTTAGCGAGCAAGTTAGCATGTTGTCTATCAGAAATGCCTAATGATTCTCGTAGTGTTGCAAGCATTGCCTCCTCATCAAAAGTGATTATTCCATCATTGAGCGCAGTTTCTAATGTTAAGTTGTAAGTCTTTATGTTGTCGGAATACACAGGTTCCTGCATCGCTAGGTTCAGTAATTTTTGATGAATCTCGTCTGAAATTCCGTATGCGCCTCTAAAGGTTTCGAGTAAGGTAATCTCATCTTCTACTAACTCATTGTCAACTAGTGCCTGACTTAACATTTCCAGGTAAATATCTTCAGGCGGAGAAAATTCAATTGAACCTCTAGCTTCTTCAGAGATTCTCTTTACTCTTTCAGGGTGCATTCCTAGGAATTCAACAACTTCGGATATCAATAAATGCTCATCATGCGTAATAATTCCATCTTCCCATGCTCGGGCAAACATACGTTTAACCAACTCTTCACTTGATTGTGCATCAAGCGATGCAATCCCTGAAGGTTTGGAAATTGATGATACTATAGGATTTTCATGATATTGTAGATTATCGTCGATGTGTGATAACAACTCTAGAATTCTCTTATCGCCTTTGGGGATATCTTTGATCAAGGTTTGTCTGCCTTGGTAATTTACTTCCACATTCAATGTTTTGTCAACAAGAAGTTTTGCTCTAGTTCTGCCAGTTATCGTAAGTGAGTATACTTTCCTTCTTTGTTTTGCACCTGGAACATGTCTGTTTTGAATAGTTATTTCCTTGGATTTTTCCAAACGTTTTAGTGTACGAGGTACATGTTTTCTCTGAACATGGACTGCAGCAGATATTCCTGCCTGTGTTAATGCAACTGGAGCCTCCCATTGGTTGTTTGGTAATATGTTGTCAAAAAGATGAATTAGCATCCGATGCTCAGTAGTCAACCTGCCAAGATAGCCATCTACCATGAGCGCACCTACTGTATGTTATTCTATCAAGCAAATAGATTCGCCGGTAATCCGTTTGTATAATATGCCAGTCACTAGACCCGTTATCATGGGCCGTCAGTCTCGGAAGTACAATCCTCGTACCCGAACTAAACGGCCTGTTGGTTTGCAGGTTGATGCTGATCAATCTCCCACAAAACAACACCCTTACCCTCAAAAAACCGGTAATCGATGGTTTCTACCCAATCCACTTGGTGCAAGATTACATCAGAAAAGTGGCTTAGGAATCGTAGTTGATAACGGTATAGCATTACTGCCAATTGAGGTGCTATTCTGTCATTGGAATAGACACGTACCAGTTGAAAATGACTGGGTTAATGAAATGATAACTAACGATCAAGATTTTATCGCAAAATCAGTTGTTTTTGATGTTTCAAGGTCAGGTGGTGAGATTGTTATTCCGATAGCAAACTCATCCAGTGACAAGGATAGTAGCAAATCATTTGCTATCAAATGGTCAAGGAATCAGTCACATTTCAAGAATGAACCAATTTCACATATACGATGGTTTTGGGCCTCCAGCAATGTAGATTGGGACGAATTAAAGATGTGGGTTGATGGAGTAATTTCAGTTAATTGTATACCAGAAATATTTGTGATTGATGATGAAATGGATATCACAATGTATCGGATAAACTATGATGACTTATCTGGTAATCAGAAGACATGGGATGACTTGACAAATCAAGAGGTAGCTAATATAAGTAAATCAATTGAAAATCTCAAATCTACTGAGTCAGGATGCTATCTCCCGGATACGGCTAATTGGCCATTATCATCAATTGGAATTGAACATCTTTCCGGAATTAACCTACGTGAGGAAGAAATAAGTTGGGTTAAGTCTAAACTAAACAATGATAATGACGATAATCATGACTTGTTTTCATACTTAACCGACTCTGGCTGCATTTTGAGACCCGGATTTAAGTACGGATGTAAGTGGAGAGTATACGATGATGAAGTCTCAAATTCTCATGCACCTTGGTTATTGCAACCATATTCTGATGCGCCACAATCATGGGAAAAGTTATGTTTGTCGGTTCGTCTTGCTGAAGGAGTTCACAAGAAATGGGTTTGTGGCTTTTATCATGCAGAAAATTGGCAATTTCTCAACATTAAAAGATGGCTGCCCGGAAGGGTTTAATCATCAATTGGCCGTCCCCAAGCATCATAATTGACACTATCATTATTGATTGGTTGGAAATATTCTTTTTCAGTAACCTCTTCTATGCTTTTAGGTTGATTATCTTTCATGGTCAAAAATATCCATAATGCGGCAAAAACACATGCTAAACCAACCATTTGTCCCGGGCTAATGTAATCGTTCAGGGATTTTGCTGCGGAACTCTCAGCAGTTAACACTATGTCAATGACCCAAAGGTTGTCATTTGAATCAGTAATTTCAATAACTCCGTTAACAATCATATTGTTTGATAACAAATTGTTAGGATCAATGTCAATTATCAAAAAATCATCGGACTCCGTTAGCCTCAAAGTTTGGTCACTGTTAGCAATCCTTGATAACGGTCCATCGATTTTGAAATCAAAATTATGGCTACCAAATCCTACAGAATCTACTGGAATTTTAATTTGGGTTTTGCTAGATACTGGTATAACTGCGGCAAAAGAACTGTTTTTAGGCAAAATTGACAGTGACAGAATTTCAATATCTAGATCCCTTACTTCAGAACCACAAGTCATCGTTCCGACCAGCCTTGTCAATGAATTATGTTGAGCGGCTGAATTGAATGATACTGAAACGATTGAATCAATACCACTGGAAATTTGGTTCGGAGTTATGCTCACAAGTCTGCCATCTGTCGACGATAACCCGTTTTGTAAAGTGCAATCAGTGGTTGAATATGCATTCAATATAATTGGATCATTTGGTAAAGTTGTTACTGAGTGATTGGGTAAATCGAGATTAAAATCTGATTCACACGCATCAGATTTGAAAATTATTTCGATTTGATTAGTAATGACCACTTCAGCATACCAGTCTACAAGAACCCCATCGTGATTGCGTATTTCTATCCCAGTACTGCCGAATTTAGACCCGTTGCCAAATAAATCACTAGATTGACCTTCATTACCACCTGTGAGTAATTCATTGTTGCCATCAGCCTCGATAACCTTTAGATAAGGCCTGTTGTTATTCACGTTTAGTTCATTATCATCATATCCATCTATAGTAGTATCTTGATAGGATACTAATACTCCTGTTCCGGGCAACTGTTGGTCGTACGGATTTCCTCCACGGTATTCAATCCATACATACTCGCCCTGCCCAATTGGAATTTTATAGTCAATCTTAGTGTTATCTTGTTGTGTGAAGGAAATACTTGTTGCCGAACAATGGTCTGCTTCTTGGACCCATTCAAAATCGACGGTGACAAAATTTCTCAAGCCAATGGTTTCTAATGTAGACGACATTGGCAACGATGGTGTTTTTCCATCATCATTCCAATTACCACTAGCCATGATATCCCAGTCACCGACGCCTTTCCAAATCGAGGTTTGTTGTCCATCCGAGGGATATAGGTCATAAGCACCCATTTGGTGAAGCATTTCATGCATTGCAGTACCAAAACCATCTGATTTAGAACCCAAACTCGCCATTGCATAGTGTGCCGCTGTTAATCCATCACCTAAATCAATGGGATTTTCAAATGTGGTAAAATGTGACCATATGCGATTGGAATTTCCTCCGCTTTCTTGACCGATCGTTGTGTGTAGGATTAGCAACCTATCTATCACTCCATCTTCATTTAAATCATATTTTCCCCAATCTATCGATTGTTTGTTGGCTAAGACTACTTCTTCAGCTAGAATCATTGGAAGGTGTGTGCCATCGGGTGATGAATCCCTTTCCACTCCGTTATCTGAGCCATATGCGGCAAGATTTCCGGATGCCGTAAACATTGAACGATGAATATCAACATTGATTGTTGTACTACCTCCAGATAACTGAGAAAAGTATTCATCAGCACTTGGAATAAGCATGTCTTCTGCGTCATTAATTACTGTTGCTTGATTGGTATTTCTGCCGTTAAAGTCTACAATCAATACAGGCCAATGTTCGATTTCCTGTATCGGGAGAGTCTCAGTTTCATCAGACTTTACAATAATTGAATTGTTCTTCAACCATTCTTCCACAACATCGTCGTTAGTAAACGAGAAAATTGCCGCAGATAAGAGCAGAAAGATTAGTGGGAAACCTAACCATTTGCCCTTCATGATGATTAGCAAGATTCCTCTATGTATCAAATGTTGGTTTTTATGATGGTAAAATCATTGGTTAACATCAATTACTATTTCGGGAAATAATTCTTTCAAAGAATCATAAACTTTAGTATTATTACAACCAAAAATCAGCATTTGGTTAGGATTATATCTTGCCAAAATTTTGATTAAGTCATCTTGTTTTTCTTTATCTGTACAGATATTAGATAGTGTTAGTATATTTTGCATCGAGCCATAATCTAGTTCATTAATACAGTTGCAGGATACTTTCAGGGTTGAAATTACCTCACCTAAGCGGTCGTAATTTGTCTCTAAATTTACAATATATTTTGGCTTCTTCGTTGTCCATGGACGAGAGATAATTTCAATGATTAGAAGTGTGACTAGAGTTATGATTAATCCATTACTTGTTCTCTCATAATATGACAATAAAGAGACCATTGCTACAAAGCCATACACCCTGAGGCGCCACCAATTGGCATTATCTGAATCCAAATTACCAGTGATACCTGATGAAATCATCACCGATGCAGATACAATAACTAATACTTGAGCCCATAATACAATTGAAGCGAAATACACTAATGATATAGCATCATATTTCACTACAAATCCATAATCAGTATGTACGCTATGACCTAGGTCATAGAACATAGGCAATATTTCTACGATCGAAATATAACTAAAAATCAAGAACATTAAGGGGGCTAGAATCAAAGCAAAGCGTAACATTTTCCTCTCGCTTTGCGTCAATCCTGGCTTAGAAAAATTCCATATTTGCAAATTTACTATTGGAATTATTGTTACAAATCCGAGTAGCCCGGATATTATCCATCTCAACTCGGACCACTTCTCAGGTTGATACAAGTTCAAACATTCCTCAACACACGGATCTAGTACATCTATGAAATAACCAAGAATGTCATCGATTTTCATCAACCAAGGTGCCGAAGCTAGAATCCATATGAACAGCAATAGTCCAATTCTCGCAAATAACTCGTTGGTATGAGTCGATATCCGAGCATTTGAGTCGGTACTCAAATGTAGGTTCAGATAATCACCATCACACTAGATCTGTATATTGCTTTGGCGCTCTAGCCTGAACTACTGTTCTGTAGACTCCAAATATAGCCCATAACATCAGCATTCCAGTTACAAGTATAATTCCCCATGCTTGTGCTGAATCGAGAGACCATGCAAACATTAGAATCGTAATTACGGAGAGTATTCCCCTTCGAACTCCTTGCGGTACTGCTAGACTCATATCCAAATGTGGTGGTCCCCCGCCAAACTTACGTTCATAGAATTCACCTTGCACTACTGCTCCAATAATGATTATCGACAGCGTAGTCCAATAGAATAAATTTCCATTATTGAAGAAATCCTCAGCGATACCCTCTTGTCTTGCCGCTTCAACTGCAGCAGGATCTTCTTCTGCTACAAACAGAGAGTCATAGTCTCCAACGCTAATGGTTCTCAATTGAAGGCCTTCTGTGTCATCAGTGTATGTAGAATCTGGAGCACTGATTGAGAATGAGAGGATATTCCATAAATCTCCTCCATCAAATTGTCCATTACCATTTACTGCATTACCAACCAATTGGAATGATACGCTACCGATGTCTGAATCAGGTGCAACCCAAGTTACTACCCAGTTGTTGCCTGGCTCAGATTGTGATAGAGCACCAGACTCTTCTGGCACACTTTGTGAGCCGATGCCGGGTTGTAATGTTCCAGAATTATAATCCCACAGCAGGAATCCACCATCTTCGTTGGACGCATGTTGCAGTGAGATGGTAAAATCATAGGATTCACCTATTGTGTACGATCTTGGAACTCCAGAGATTGATACAACGACTTCTGTCGATGGCGCCCCGTCTCCGTGGCAGGTGCAACCAGTGTCAATAACCATGTCTGACCCGTTTTGCCATGGTGGGCCATTAGGATTAGCAATAACTGGAGCAATCAATAATAAACCCAAAATTGCGATAATTAGGCGGGGCTTCATATTCATCACTGTCTCACCTAGTTTTTCGAAAAATTGCACACCTTTGAACATTACCTAAATTTACCTTCAAATGTATTCATCAGGCTTCTTTGATGGCATTGTTCAACTCTGTCATCATCTTCTTTCCGTCACCAAACATCATCATTGTTTTGTCCATGTAGAACAAATCATTGTCAACTCCAGCATAACCAACAGATAATGACCGCTTGATGATGACTACAGTTCTTGCTTGATCGGCATCAATAATCGGCATTCCTGCAAGCGGACCTTCACCAGTTCTTGCGGCAGGGTTGGTTGTATCATTTGCACCAATTACTAGTGCAACATCACAATCAGGGAATTCTGGATTAATTTCATCCATCTCTATCAATTGCTCGTAAGGTACGTTAGCTTCAGCCAGTAGTACATTCATGTGCCCTGGCATTCGGCCAGCAACTGGATGAATTGCATAGTATACTTCTGTGTCAAACTTCTCAGCAATTAAATCGGCAAATTCCTTGACTTGATGTTGACATTGTGATACAGCCATACCATAACCAGGAACAATGATTACTTTTTGTGCTCCATCTATCATCATTGCAACTTCATCAGCGTCTGAACCTACCTTTGTTCTAGTTAGTGATTCTTTTTCACCTGAACCACCGAAGGCTTTGAACAATACATCTGGCAAGGTCCTGTTCATTGCTTTGCACATAATGAAAGTCAAGATTAGTCCTGACGCACCAACTAGTGAACCAGCAACTATCAATACTGAGTTGTTGATGATAAATCCGGTGAATGCAGCTGCAATGCCTGATAATGAGTTTAGTAAAGAAACCACAACTGGCATATCTGCCCCGCCAATCGGCAGTACCAGTAATATGCCCAAGAGAGAAGAAACGGCAATTAAACCGAATACGACGTTCTTATCAGTTGGATTATCAATTCCGTAATAAATCAAACCAAATGCCGCAATAATTAGCAATATTTTGAC